>Ga0307373_10002293_pt1 | contig 34653 bp, 30 predicted proteins | sample OX2MG_FD_202534 | JGI IMG/M metagenome (GOLD analysis project Ga0307373, IMG submission 202534) | Soil microbial communities from Risofladan, Vaasa, Finland - OX-2 | ecosystem: Environmental > Terrestrial > Soil > Coastal area > Acid sulfate soil | place: Finland: Risofladan, Vaasa | collected...
TCGGGCGTCTCGCCATCGCATCCCGCGCGGTGCATAATCTAGGCTCCCGCGAGCGCGCAATTTCTCCGGGGCGGCGTACCCAAGTGGTTAAGGGAGAGGTCTGCAAAACCTCGATTCGTCGGTTCGATTCCGACCGCCGCCTCCAATTCTTTCCCGCACGATTGGCGCCTGACGGCACCCGGCCCACACTTCATTCCTTCTTCGCGCCGTAGCTGACGGCCAATCCCGCGCGCGCGTCGGCCTGCACGCCATATTGCGGAATCGGGTAGCGCAAGCCGTTGCCCGCCAGCCGCTTCATCCCTTCGATCGCCTTGGGCAGAAAACGCGGCGGCAGCGCCATCAGCAGTTCGTCGTCGAGCACGCCGCCGTAACGGCGCTCGGCGAAGCATGGAATCGACAGGCTCGGCTCGCCGGTTTTGAGCGCGCGGCCCCACGAATCGGCGCAGGCCGACTCGCCAACGACACCCCATTGGAATTTTTTGTAGCCGGCCCATTGGAGGCCGTTGATGAAGATGATCATCTGGCCGGGCGTGGCGTAGATCAGGCAGATGTCGGGTGGATTGAGCCGTCCGCTGGTCAGCGGCGACACGGCCATCGCGGCGTACGTCCCGTGCGGCACCACGTCCATCGCGTGCTGATGAGCGGAGGAGTCCTCGAGCGTCTCGTACCAGACCTTGGCCATGTTGCGGCCGGAGAGCCATTCGGCGTTCTGCGGATGCAATCCGATGACGGCGCCGCATTGCGCGCCAACCAGGTCGCTCTGCGTGATGCCGACGGTGAAGCCCAGGCGCGCCGCCTGCGCGACGATCTGATCGGTCGTGTGGATCGATTTCGGCCGGCGAATCTTCGGTATCGCCTCCATCTCCGCGACCGTCGTGAAGAGCTTCATCCCGATCGGCGTGGTCTGGAGCCGCAGCAGACGGTTGAGATCGTCGGTGAGTTGGGTCCAGTCGTAAGCGGCCGGCTCGGCCACCGCGGGTGCGGTTGATATGTCTGACATATGATGAGATCTCCGTCGCGAATTGTGCGTGCGGCTATGCCGCCGCGCGATGATTCAGCACCTGGCGCAGGAACTGTCCGGTATGCGATCCGGACGCCGCCGCGATCTCCTCGGGGGTGCCTTTCGCCACCACCTGGCCGCCGCGATCGCCGCCCTCGGGGCCGAGATCGATCACATAGTCGGCGGTCTTGATCACGTCAAGGTTGTGCTCGATCACCACGATCGTGTTGCCGGCGTCGGCCAGCCGTCCGAGCACCGCGAGCAGCCGCTTGATGTCGTCGAAGTGCAGCCCCGTGGTCGGCTCGTCGAGGATATAGAGCGTGCGGCCGGTGGCGCGGCGCGCGAGTTCCTTGGCCAGCTTGATGCGCTGCGCTTCGCCGCCCGACAGCGTCGTCGCCGACTGGCCCAGATGGATGTAGTCGAGGCCGACGTCGCGCAGGGTCTCGAGCTTCTGGCGGATCGGGGGCACCGATCCCATGAACTCGATCGCGTCGAGCACCGTCATGTTGAGCACCTCGGCGATGCTCTTACCCTTGTACTGGATTTCGAGCGTGTCGCGGTTGTAGCGCTTGCCGCCGCACACTTCGCAGGTGACGTAAACGTCGGGCAGAAAATGCATCTCGATGCGGATGATGCCGTCGCCCTGGCAGGCTTCGCAGCGCCCGCCCTTGACGTTGAAGGAAAAGCGCCCGGGCCCGTAACCGCGCATCCGGCCCTCGGGCAACTGGGCAAACAGCTCGCGCACGTGGGTGAACAGTCCCGTATAGGTAGCGGGATTCGATCGCGGCGTGCGGCCGATTGGGCTCTGGTCGACGTGGATCACCTTGTCGAGATGCTCGATGCCTTCGAGCGCCTTGAAGGCGCCCGCGCGCTCGCGGCTGCCCATCAGCTTTTGCGCAAGTGCGCGATGCATCGTGTCGAGCACCAGGGTCGACTTGCCGGAGCCCGAAACGCCGGTGATGCAGACCACCACGCCGAGCGGAAAGGCGACTGTCAGGTCGCGCAGATTGTTGGCGTGCGCGCCGCGCACGGTGAGCCATCGAGGACCGATCGTGCGGCGGCGCGGCGGCACCGGAATCTCGACCTCGCCCGAAAGATATTTGCCGGTCAGCGACGCCGGATTCTTCATCACTTCCTCGGGCGTGCCCTGGGCGACCACGTAGCCGCCGTGGATTCCGGCTCCCGGACCCATGTCGACCAAATGATCGGCCTCGAGCATGGTGTCGCGATCGTGCTCGACCACCAGCACCGAGTTGCCCAGTTCGCGCAGCCGCTTAAGCGTTGACAGCAGGCGCTGGTTGTCGCGCTGATGCAGTCCGATCGAGGGCTCGTCGAGGATATAGAGCACGCCGACCAGGCTCGAGCCGATTTGCGTGGCGAGCCGGATACGCTGGCCCTCGCCGCCCGAGAGGCTGCCCGAGGTGCGGTCGAGCGTCAGGTAGTCGAGGCCGACGTCGGCGAGGAATCCCATCCGCTCGCGAATCTCCTTGAGGATCAGCCGGGCGATTTCGGTCTCCTGCGCGCTCAGCTTTGGCGCGGCGAAAAACGCCACCGCCTGCTTGATCGACATCGCGGTGACTTCGCTGATCGATTTTTCGTTGAAGCGCACGAACAGGCTCTCGCGCTTAAGCCGCGCGCCCTTGCAGGCCGGGCATTCGCGCATGTTCATGTAGGCTTCGAGAACCTCGCGGATGCTCTCGGACTCGGTCTCCTTGTAGCGCTTGTCGAGCCACGTGAGCACGCCCTCGAAGCTGCGCTCGTAGCCGTGGCGATGCTCGCCGCGCTGATAGGTGAAGGCGATCTCCTCGTCGCCCGATCCGTTGAGGATCACCTTGCGCACCTTGGCCGGAATCGACTTCCACGCCTGGTCGAGGCTGAACTTGTAATGCGTTGCGAGTGCCTCGAGCACCGGCTGCATGTAGTTCATCGTCGCCCACGGCGCGATCGCTCCGTCGGAGATGCTGAGGTCCTCGTTCTGCACCACCAGCTCGGGATCGAAGTACATGATCGATCCGATGCCCGAGCATTCGGTGCATGCGCCGTGCGGACTGTTGAAGGAAAACATCCGCGGCGTGATCTCGGGGTACGAGATGCCGCATTCGACGCAGGCGAAGCGCTGGCTGAAGTAGATTTCGCCGCCACCGTTTTTGGCCGCGGCGTCGAGCCGCTCGACCTTGAGCAGGTCCTGGCCGTATTTGAAGGCGACTTCGAGCGAATCGGCCAGGCGCTTTTCGATGCCGCCGCGGATCGCCAGCCGATCGACCATCACGTCGATGGAGTGGCGCTGGTTCTTGTTGAGGTTGAACTCCTCGCCCAGCTCGACCAGCTTGCCGTCGATCTTGGCGCGCACGAAGCCCGCGCGGCGCAAATCGGAGAGCTCTTTTTTATACTCGCCCTTGCGGTCGCGCACGATCGGCGCCAGCACGTGAATCCGCGCGCCCTCGGGCCACGCCATGATGCGATCGACGATCTGCTGCACGCTCTGCTGGGTGATTTCGCGCCCGCAATTATAGCAAAAGGCGTGGCCGACGCGCGCGAACAGCAGCCGCAGGTAGTCGTAGATTTCGGTGATGGTGGCGACTGTCGAGCGCGGGTTGCGCGAGGTGGTTTTCTGCTCGATCGAGATGGCCGGCGACAGCCCCTCGATCGAATCGACGTCGGGTTTCTCCATCTGCTCGAGAAACTGTCGCGCATAGGCCGACAGCGATTCGACGTAGCGGCGCTGGCCCTCGGCGTAAATCGTGTCGAAGGCGAGCGAGGATTTGCCCGAACCCGAAAGCCCGGTGATGACCACGAGCTGCCCGCGCGGGATCTCGATGTCGATATTCTTGAGGTTGTGCTCGCGCGCACCCTTGATAATTATGCGGTCCATCCGGGTCCCACCTGCCTCATCGAGGATCGCCGCGCACGCCTGCGACAGCGCCGCCTGCGGCGTGGCGGGCCGGCGCGATCCGTGCGCGCGCGGCGCGGGCCGCATATTCGATCGCCGCGATCATGCTTGCCGCACTGGCGGTGCCGCGGCCCGCAATATCGTAGGCGGTGCCGTGGTCGGGTGAGGTGCGGATGAACGGCAAACCCAGCGTGACGTTGACCGCGCGATCGAACTCCAGCGTTTTGAGCGCGATCAGCCCCTGATCATGATACATCGCGACCGCCGCGTCGAACGCGAACGCCCCGTTGCGCCGGATAAAGGCGGTGTCGGGCGCGCCCGGCCCCGTCGCGTCGATGCCGGCGCGGCGCGCGCGCGCGATCGCCGGGACGATCGTCTTGATCTCCTCGTCGCCGAACAGCCCGTTTTCTCCCGCGTGCGGATTGAAGCCGAGCACCGCGATGCGCGGATGGGCGATTCCCGCCGGGCCGCGCAGATGCTCCGCGAGCAGCCGGATCGTCTGATAGACGCCGTCGCGGGTGAGCGCGCGCGACACCCGGGCCAGGCCCATATGCACGGTCACCAGCGCCAGGCGCAAGTCGCCGCCGGCGAACATCATGCGCCAGGTGCGCACCTGTCCCAGGCGCGCGAGCAGTTCCGAATGGCCGGGGAAACGATGTCCCGCGCGGTTGAGCCATTCCTTGTTGATCGGCGCGGTGACCAGCGCGCCGGCCTCTCCCGCCATCGCCATCCGCGCGCCTTCGACGATATAGCGATAGGCGGCGTCGGCGCCGGCGATGCTCGGCCGGGCGGGAGCGATCGCCTTGGCGGGCAGCCGTCCGAGGTTGATCACCGCGAGGCCGCCGCGCCCCGGCGGCGTGCCGTCGTCCGGGCGCCATTCACATGGCTTCACGCACGACTTGCCGAGCCGATCCGCCGCCGCGCACATCGCGCCCAGATCGCCGACCACGACGATCGTCGGCCGCTCGCGGCGCCGGGCCAGCGCGGTTGCCGCCTTCAAAATGACTTCCGGGCCGATACCGGCCGGGTCACCCATGCTGACCGCGATGAGCGGCGTTTTCCGCGCCGCCGCCACTACTGTTGCAAGGTCTCGATGTAATGCTGCTTGATCAGGTCGTTATCGACCCATTTCTGGAACGCTTCTTTGGCTTGATAGGTCATCAGCTTCTCGCGAATCTGGCCGCGGACCTGGTCGAGCGGCTGGAGGCCGGGCTTTTGATGGCTCTCGACCTGCACGATATGGAAGCCGTAACGGGTTTTGACCACCGGCGTGATGTCGCCCGGCTTGAGGTTGGCGACCGCGGCCAGGATCGCGTCATTGAGGTCGTCGGGCGCGAATTCACCTAATTCGCCGCCCTTGGACTTCGAGTCGTCGTCGGAATATTGCATCGCCAACGCGGCGAAGTCGCCACCCTTGGCGATCTTTTCGCGGATCGCGTTGGCCTTGTCGCGGGCGGCCGCGATCTGCTGCGGCGTGGATCCGGCGGGCACTTCGATCAGGATCTGGGCGAGGTCGTACTTTTCAGTGGTGGACGTGAAATCTTCAGGATTATCCTTGTAGTACTGATTGATCTGAGCTTCGGGGATGACGATCTTCTGGCGCACTTCCTTGTCGATCATGGCCATCGACTCGACCTGTTTGCGGACTTTGGCGCGGAAGTCGTCGTAGCTCAGGCCCTGTTGCTGCAATTGCGCACGCAATTGCGCGTCGGTCACTTTGCCCCGTTGTTCAAGGTTGGCGATGTAGCGGTCAACCTCATCCTCGTCGACCCGGTTGGCGTAGTTCTTCGATTCGCTATCGAGCATCTTCTGCGTGATGATCGCCTTGAGCACGGCGTCGGAATCGCCGGGCGACGGGGTCAGCGAAGAGGGCATCGAACCGGCGCCCGTCCCCCCTGACGGGTTCTGCGAGCTGAATTGCGTCACGTCCTGGGTGGTGATCGGTTCGCCGTCCACGCTGGCGACGACGCTGTCGATCTCTTCGGCCTGGGCGCCGCGCGCCGCACCCACCGTGATCAGCGCGAGGGTGGCGGCCAGCGCCGCGGCGAAGCGTAATCCGGCAGCGGTCCGGGCGGTAACATTCTTGATGCTGATGGGCATTTGCTTGATGCTGATGGACATTTGCATTGGCACTGACTCGGGCGTTCGCGCCGCGTGGCGCGCCCTGGGCTAATTCAGCAGCGGCCCCGCTGAGCGCGCCGGCTGATTTTCCAATTTTTCACAGGCCGCCAGGGCCTGCAAGACACCGTCGATCTGGCTGAAGGTCTGCTCGTATTCGCCGGGCGCAATCCGCACGATGACGTGGAACGAAGGCGTCAGCCGCATCGTATTACGGTTGGCGTGGGCCAGCGCGGCCAATTTCTCGGAATCGATCGGCGCGTCGGAGTGGAATTTTATTTCGAGCTGATCGCCCTTGAGCACCGCGCTCAGGATCATCATGTCACGCATCATGCGCCGCAGGTTCATCGCGGCGATCAGGTTCTCGATCAGCGTGGGTACCGGACCGCAGCGGTCGCGCAGCTCGTCGCGCAATTCGTCGAGGTCGGCGGGCGACGCCGCCCGCGCCATCCGGCGGTACAGCACCAGCCGCTCGTTCTCGTCCGGCACGAAGCTGTCCGGGATGTAGGCCGGAATCGCGATGCGCAGCTCGGGCTCGAAGTCGGGCCGCTGCGGCTCGCCGCGCAATTCGCGGATCGCCTGCTCCATCATCTCGGCGTACAACTCGAAGCCGACCGCCGCGATTTCGCCCGACTGCTCGCGGCCGAGCAGATTGCCGGCGCCGCGATGCTCGAGGTCGCGCATCGCGAGCTTGAAGCCGCTGCCGCTCTCGGCTTCGACCAGCTCGCGCAGCGCCTCGATCCGGCGCTTGGCCTCGCGGGTGATGATGTGTTCGCCGGGAATCAGCAGGTAGGCGTAGGCCTTGCGCTTGGAGCGGCCGACACGGCCGCGCAACTGGTAGAGCTGGGCCAGGCCGAAGTGGTCGGCGCGGTTGATGATCATCGAGTTGGCGTTGGGGATGTCGAGGCCGGATTCGATGATCGCCGAGCAGATCAGCACGTTGATGCGGTTCTCGATGAAGTCGCGCATCACGACCTCGAGTTCGTGCTCTTTCATCTGGCCGTGGGCGGTGGCGATGCGCGCCTCGGGCACCAGCGCCTGCAAGTGGCGCGACATAAACTGGATATTTTCGACGCGGTTGTGGACAAAGAAGACCTGGCCGCCGCGATTGAGCTCGCGGATGATCACGTCGCGAATCAACCCGTCCTCGAAATGCGCGACGAAGGTCCGGATCGACTGGCGCGCCGGCGGCGCCGTCTGAATTACCGAGAGGTCGCGAATCCCGAGCATCGCCATGTGCAGCGTGCGCGGAATCGGCGTGGCGGTCAGCGTCAGCACCTCGACCAGTTTGCGGATGCGCTTGATGCGCTCCTTGTCGAGCACGCCGAAGCGATGCTCCTCGTCGACGATCAGCAGCCCGAGCTTGGGGAACTCGACGTCGTTTTGCAGCAGGCGATGGGTGCCGATGACGATATCGACGGCGCCGCGCCGCACGTCTTCGATCACCTGCTTGTTCTGGCGCGGCGTGCGGAAGCGCGAGACCATCTCGACCCGCACCGGATAGTCCTTGAAGCGTTTGCGGAAGTTTTCCCAATGCTGTTCAGCCAGGATCGTCGTCGGCACCAGCATCGCGACCTGCCGCCCGTCCATCACGCAGATAAAGGCGGCGCGCAGCGCGACCTCGGTCTTGCCGAAGCCGGCGTCGCCGCAGATCAGCCGGTCCATCGGCTTGGGCCGCGCCATGTCGCGGATCACTTCATCGATCGCCGCCTGCTGGTCGGGCGTCTCCTCGAACTCGAAACGCGCCGCGAACTCGTCGTAGTCGCGCCCCGGATGGGGAAAGGCGTGGCCCTCGACCACTTCACGCGCGGCGTAGATGTCGAGCAGCTCGGAGGCCATCGCGAGCAGCGCCTGTTTGGTGCGGCTCTTGACCCGATCCCACGAGCCGCCGCCCAGCCGATCGAGCTTCGGTTCAACGCCGTCGCCACCGCCGCCGACGTAGCGCTGGACCAGGTTGATCCGTTCGACCGGCACGTACATGGTGTCGTTGCCCGAGTATTCGAGATTGAGAAAATCGCCTTCGGTGTCGGCCACCTTGAGATGGCGCAGGCCGCGGTAACGGCCGATGCCGTGGTCGATATGCACCACCAGGTCGTCGGGCTTGAGCTCCTCGAGATTGAGCAGCGCGCCCTTGCCGACGCGCCGCGTGCGGCGGCGGGTGCGCGGCTCGCCGAACATATCCTCTTCGCTGTAAACGTAGAGCCCGTCGCGCTCCAGTACGCCGCCTGCCGAGATTTCGCCCTCCATGATCACCGGCCGGTAGTCCGGATATTCGAGCATCTCGGCGAAGCTGCGGCATTCGAGGTTGACCTCGATATCGTAGGCCTCGAGATGGCGGCGCAGGCGCGCCGACTGGTTGGGCCCCTCGACCACCATCAGGGCGCGTCCCTGGCCGCGGCGCACCTCGTTCAGTTCGGTCGCCAGCGGCGCGAACGAGGGCGCGGCGTTGGTCCCCGTCAGTTCGGCGGCGCCCAGGCGCAGACTCGGCTGCGATTTGACCTCGACCGGCATCGCCCAGCCTTCGCGCGGCGCCGCGACCGTGATCAGCGAGCCGACCTCGACGGCGGTCAGCCCGGCCAATGCGCGCTCGAAATCGGCGGTCGCCAGGTAGAGCGACTCGGGCGCCGGGTAGAATATGGGCTTGGCCTGCGCCGCCTCCGCCTCCGTGGCGATTCGCTCGGCCAGCCGCTCGGCCTCGCCGAGCATCCGGCCCGGATCGATCATCCAGGCGACGGTGTTGGCCGGCACGTAGGCGAAGATCGAATCGAGTCCGCTTTCGTAGAGCAGCGGCGTGATCAATTCGACGCCGGGAAACAGCAGGCCGTTCTCGATCGTCTCGGTCAGCTCGGCGGTCTCCTTGCGGATCATGCCGATTTCGGCGCAGCGCAGCGCCACGCGATCGACCAGGCGCTTGTCGCGCAGCACGGCGGGTGGCATCTGCCGCGTGCGAATCACCGTGGTCTCGTCGATCTCGCCGAGCGAGCGCTGGCTCGACGGATCGAAATGGCGCAGCGAGGTGACGATGTCCTCTTCCAGCTCGACGCGTACGGGGTTGTGATGGAGCGGCGAGAAGATGTCGACGATTCCGCCGCGCACGCTGAAATCGCCGGGCTCCTCGGTCTGCGGCACGCGCTGATAGCCCATTGCGGCAAGCGCTTCGATCAGCGCCTCGAGGTCGATCGCTTCCGCCAGCGCGATCCGAATCACCGATTGCTCGAAGATCGCGCGCGGAATCGTGCGCATCGCCAGTGCCTCGACCGACGTGACGACCACCGGCGCGGGCGTCCGGATAAGCGCGAAGAGCGCGGCCAGTTGCGCCGCCTGCACGTCGGGCGGTGGCGAAAGCTGGGCCAGCGGCCGCAACTCCCAGGCGGGCAGCAGATGCACGCGGGCGGCGACCGGATCGCAATCGATCGGCTGATCGAGAAAAAACGCCAACTCGCCGGCCAGCGTCTCGGCCTCGTTGGCCAGCGACGTGATCGCCAGGATCGGACGGTCGAAGCTGAGCGCCGCCTCACGCAGCATCAGCGCGTTAGCCGCCCCCTTGAGACCCATCAGGGGAAAACGGCGCTCGGTCGCCGCGTCGATCCGGGCCTTGAGTTCGCTGGCCGCTTCTTTGAGGCTTCGCTCCACTTATCTCAACGCTTTGATTGCAGGGTTAAAATGCACGCACCAGCGCAATACCGCGAGCCGCGGTGCGCCGGAAACATGACGATATTAGCAGACTTCGGCGACCGGCCGCAGCGTCGGCCAACCGATCGCGACGAAAAAAATCGCCAACCGAATCTAGTGCCGCGGCGGCGCCGGCACGGCCGCACTGTGTGAGGCCGGCGCGGGCGCGTTCGATGACGACGTGCCGGCCGCAAGCGAAGTTGCTGGCGTGGCCGCCGGGCCGTCGGTGAGTTTGACCGGCAGCTTGAGCGTGCGCTTGGTGCCGTTGGCCGCCGCGCGCTCGATCGTCAGGTAGATGATATCGCCGGGCTTGAGCGCGGCGAGTTCGTCCTGCAAATCAAGATCATTGGTGACGCGGCGATCGTCGACGGCGACGATCAGGTCACCGGTCTTGCCGAGCGATCCGGCCTTCTTGAGCAGCGGCATCATCAGCAGATCGAGCGGCGGGATCAGCGCGCCGGCGGTTGCGCCGGAGGCGCCGACCGAGGTCATTTGGGTGCGCCCGAGCAGGCCCGCATGCTGGGCCGGACTGCCGGGGTCGACGCTGACCACTTCCAGCCCCGTGATCACGCGTCCCGGCTGGTCGTCGGAAAAGATCGTCTGCACGGCGACACCCAGGTACGGACGCTTGGGCTCGGCCGCCGTGGCATCGGCCGGCGCGCCGCCGTTGAGATCGGCCGTGGACATATCGGCTGCGCCGGTCGCGCCGTCGGGCGCGGACGTATCGCCCGCCGCACCGCTATCGCCGACGGCCGGCGTCGATGCGCTCGCGGGCGGCGGCTGCGCGGGAATGCGCGGCGCAATTTCGAGCGTCTGGTCGCTGCCGTCATTGGTGGAATCGGCCGCGCCGGGCGGCAGCGGGGGCACGGCGGTATCGCCGCTGACGTTGGTGCCCACGCCGGATGCGCCGACTCCCCCTATGGCGCTTTGCGCGTGCGCAAGGGCGGCGTCGCCGGCGGAAAGCGCCGCGACGATTGCGGCCATCGCGATGAATTGGCTTGAGCGCATCCTGCGGCCGAGTTTAGCGGCCCGGCGGCGCGCGGGAAATGGATTTGCCGTCCGCCGGCGCGCGGGCGCGGCCGTTCACGCTTGATGGCCGGCGCGCCGCCGTGCGAGATTGAGCCCATCTCGCAAGGCGCGGCCACATGATGAAAATTCTCTCGACAGTCGGACTCTCGCCCGCCCATCGCCGGATCCTCGAGACGGCGCTTGACGGCGAAGAATTTATCGATCGCCCCTGCCGATCGCAGGCCGAAATGATCGCCGCGGCGGACGGCGGATGCGACGTGCTGTTCAGCTTCCGCGTGCCCGACGAACTGATGCGCCGCGCGCCCAATCTCAAGTGGGTGCAACTGCTCAGCGCGGGCGCCGACCATATTCTCAAGGGCGCGCTCGCCGCCGCGCCCGGCGTCGCCGTGACCACCGCCAGCGGCATTCACGGCACCGCGATCGCCGAGTACACGATCGGCTCGATGCTTGCCTATGCGCACGGCTTCCATCAGACGATCCGCGCGCAAATGCGCGGCGAATGGCAGCGCAACACGAACTTCATGAACACCGTCGATGCGCTGCGCGGCAAGACGCTCGGCGTGATCGGCTACGGGTCGATCGGCCGCGAGACCGCGCGCCTGGGCGCCGCCTTCGGGATGAAGGTGCTCGCGCTCAAGCGCAGCCCGGCCGAGCACGTTGACACCGGATGGAACGCGCCGGGTGTCGGCGATCCCGAGGGGCGTCTTCCGGCGCAATGGTTCGGGCCGGACGAGCGCACCGCACTTTTGTCGGCGAGCGATTACGTCACGGTGACGCTCCCCGGCACGCCCCATACGCAGGGCTTTATCGGCGCGCGGGAGTTAGCCGCGATGCGTCCGGGCGCCTACATCGTCAATATCGGTCGCGGCTCGGTGATCGATCAGAACGCGCTTATCGCGGCGCTCGCCGAAAAGCGTATCGCGGGCGCCGGGCTCGACGTTTTCGAGCGCGAGCCGCTGGAGCCGGAAAGTCCGCTCTGGGCGATGGAGAATGTCATCCTGACGCCGCACATGTCGGGCGCGTACAAGAACTACAACGGCGCCGCATGCGAACTGTTCGCCGAGAATATCCGGCGCTTCCGTGCGCACCGTCCGCTGCTCAACCTGGTCGACCGCGCCCTCGGTTATTAGGAACCTCCGCACGAAGTTCACTGTGTCATTCTGGGCGCGGCGAAGAATCCCGGGATTCTTCACGCCGTGGACTTCGTTCAGAATGACCACCCGACTTGCGCAGGCGGCCCGGTCCAACCGATGTGCTGCTACTTGCCCGTGAAATTCGGCGGGCGCTTGGCCAGGAACGACGCGATACCCTCGCGCGCGTCGGCCGTGCGCGAGACCTCGGCGATCACTTCGGTCTCAAGCTCCATCTGTTCGGCCAGCGAATTGTTCATCGACGCGTAGAGCATCCGCTTGACCCCGCCGAAGGCGTTGGTCGCGCCATGCGCCAGTTCGGTCGCGAGTTTCAGCGCTTCAGCGGCGAGGTCGGCGTCGGCGACGACGCGCGTCACGATTCCCATGGTCTCGGCCTCGCGCGCGGTGATCAGCCGATTGGTCAGCGCCAGATCCATCGTGCGGCGCACGCCGATAATCCGCGGCAGGTAGTAGGTCGACGAGCCGTCGGGCGTGAGGCCGACGCGGGTGTAGGCGAGGGTGAAGCGCGCCGACTCGGCCGCTAGCACCAGGTCCGCCGCGCAGGTCAGGCTCATCCCGGCGCCACCGGCATTGCCGTTGACGGCGGCGACCACCGGCGCACGCATCCGCGCGAAGCGATGAATCGCCTGATGGAGGTAGAACGTGACGCGCTTGAGATGCGCGGCCAGATGCGCCGGTTCCTGCGCGGCAAACGATTTGAGATCGCCGCCGGCGCAGAAGATGCGGCCGTTGCCGCCGAGGAGCACCGCGCGCACCGCTGGATCCTCGTCGCAGAGCAGCGCGACCTCTTCGAGTTCCTGCGCGAGTTCGAGATTGAGCGCGTTGGCCGCGGCGGGACGATTGAGGGTGATATGCGCAACGTGATCGCGCACTTCAAAAATCAGGTTCGCATAATTTGCCATGATCGATCTGCTCCGCAAGTTAAAATCGAACTGCTCAAAAGTCTAAAATTATACTTTCAATTGAAAGCCGCGCCGCGCACCTAAAGCGATCGATACCAGTCGGCGACCGCCGCGCCAATCGCGTGCGGCGAATCTTCCTGGATAAAATGCGCGCCGGCCACCGTAACTTCGCGCTGATTGGGCCATCCGCGGCAGAACTCGCGCTGCGGGCCGATCAGGATCGCGCCCGGATCGGCGTTGACGAACAGCTTCGGGATCGGACTGGTGGCGAGCCACGCGGCGTAGTCGTTGACGATCGCGATCACGTCGGCGGGCGCGCCGTCGATCGGAATCTGGCGCGGCCAGGTGAGCATCGGGCGGCGCGCTTCGCCCGGCTCGCTATAGGGCTTGCGATAGACCGCCATCTCGGCCTCGGTCAGCTTGCGGATCACGCTGCCGGGCAGGATCCGCTCGATGAAGACGTTCTTCTGCAGCACCATCTCCTCGCCCGCTGCACTGCGCATCGCGGTGAACACGTTGCGCGCCGCGTCGGGCCATTCGGCGAGCGTCACCGGCCGCACGATCGCCTCCATGTACGCGATACCCTTGACGCTCGCGCGATGGCGACTGGCCCAGTGAAAGCCCAGCGCCGAGCCCCAGTCGTGGACGATCAGCGTGACCTTGCTGGTGAGGCCGAGCGCGTCGAACCAGCCGTCGAGGTAGCGCGCGTGATCGGCGAAGCGATAGGCACCGTCGGGCGTGCGCCCCGACGCGCCCATCCCGACGAGGTCGGGCGCCAGGCATCGGCCGCTACCCGCCAGATGCGGAATAACGTTGCGCCACAGATACGACGAAGTCGGATTGCCGTGGAGGAAGACGATCGGATCGCCGCTGCCGGTGTCGGCGTAAGACATCTCGACACCGGCTACGCTGACTCGTTTGCGCGGATGCGGATCGGCGGCGGAAATATTCGCTTCGCTCATGCTTGCCTCTCCTGGGGACGCTGACCCATCAGAGATACGGCGTCGTGCGCGTGCGGGCAAGAACCGCGCGCCGCCGGCGCGTTCGTCTTGCCGCGGACGGCGCGACGGGAGCAGAATTGCGCCGATGGCCGGATCGCGGCGCACGCACCGGCCGCCAATCCCGGCGCCGCGCCGCCGGCTTGATGAAGACGTGAAGCGAAGGAGCGATTGCGATGGCTGAGCGGAGACGCAAATTCTGGGGCTGGGGTTACGAGGATCAGGGGCCCAATGCGGAGCAGAAACAGCGCATGGCCGAGCGCATGGCCATGCGCTTTGGCCGCACCGATTTCGCGCTCACGCCGGCGCCGACCGAAGCGGAACTGAACCTGCGCGCGCCGCGCGTCAAACCGCCCGCCGCGCTCGCGCCGATCTGCTCGGCGACGGTCTTCGATCGCGCCAATCACAGCTATGGCAAAAGCTATCGCGATATCGTGCGCGCGTTTCGCCGCGACTTTCCCAACCCGTTCGATCTGGTCGCCTTTCCGCGCGACGAGCCCGAGTTGATCCGCGTGCTCGAATGGTGCGACGCCGAGCGTATCGCGGCGTCGCCGTACGGCGGCGGCTCGAGCGTGACGGGTGGCGTCGAACCGCCGTCGGGCGGCGACTATCGCGGCGCGGTGTCGATCGATCTCGGCCGGCTCGATCGCGTGCTCGAAGTCGACAAGGTCTCGCGCGCCGCGCGCATCCAGGGCGGCGTGCTCGGCCCGGCGCTCGAGGATCAGTTGCGCCCGCACGGCTACACCTTGCGCCACTATCCGCAGTCGTTTGAATTTTCGTCGCTCGGCGGATGGATCGCGACGCGATCGGGCGGCCATTTCGCGACGCTGTACACCCATATCGACGACTTCGTCGAAGCGCTCCGCGTGGTCACACCGAGTGGCCTCGTCGAGTCGCGCCGCCTGCCCGGTTCGGGCGCCGGCCCGAGTCCCGATCGCATGTTTATCGGTTCCGAAGGGACGCTCGGCATTATCACGGAAGCCTGGATGCGCCTGCAGGATCGGCCGACCTTTCGCGCCGGCGCTTCGGTCGCCTTTGCCGACTTCGCCGCCGGCGCTCGCGCCGTCCGCGCGATCGCGCAGGCGGGCCTCTATCCCGCCAACTGCCGCCTGCTCGACGCGGGCGAGGCGGCCAGCGCCGGCGCCAATCAGGGCGAGGCGGCGGTCCTGGTGCTGGCCTTCGAGTCGGCCGACCATCCGCTGGAGCCCTGGATGAAGCGCGCGCTCGAATGTTGCGCCGACTTCGGCGGAGTGATTCCGCCCGACGCCGCCGCCACCCGCACCGACGCGGCGGCGACCCACGAAGGCGCCGCTGGCGCCTGGCGCAACGCGTTTCTCAACGCGCCCTATCTGCGCGACGCGGTGGTCGCGATGGGCATGGTGAGCGAGACCTTTGAAACCGCCACCACCTGGGATCGCTTCGACGAGTTCAACGCCCGCCTGATGGCGGTCGCGCGCGACGCGGTGGTGCGCGTGTGCGGCCAGGGCACCGTGACGGTGCGCTTCACCCACGCCTATCCCGACGGGCCGGCGCCGTACTACACGATTCTCGCGCCCGGCAAACGCGGCTCCGAGCTCGAGCAATGGGACGAGATCAAGCAGGCGGTTTCGGATGAACTGATCAACCTCGGCGGCACCATCACGCATCATCATTCGGTCGGCCGCGACCATCGCCCCTGGTACGATCGCCAGCGTCCCGACGGTTTCGCCGCGGCGCTCAAGGCGGCCAAGCGCGCGCTCGATCCGCGGGCGATTCTCAATCCGGGCGTGCTTTTCGATCCGTGAGTGGGGGGACACGCCCGGCCGGGTCGTCGCGGCCGAGGCCGGCCTAGTCGTCGAGGCCGAGCTGTTTGCGCGCGCTTTCGCTCATCCGATGGGGCGTCCAGGGCGGCTCCCAGACGATCTCGACGTTGGCGCGCTCGCAATCGGGGAGGCCGAGCAGCTTGTCCTCGATCTCGGTCGCGATCATTACACCCATCGAGCATCCCGGTGCGGTCAGCGTCATCTGCACGGTCACCGCCGCGCCGGCGAGTACCACGCCGTAGATCAGGCCGAGGTCGACCACGTTGACCGGAATTTCCGGGTCATAGCATTCGCGCAGAACTTCGTAGACTTCTTCTTCGGTGATCATCACAAGGCGCGATCGCGTGCGGCCGCGGCGGGCGGCGACTGGCGAATTTCTCCCTGTCGCGCGGCTTTAGTATATAGAAAGGTGGCGGGAGCGTGAACCGCGGCGCGGAATTTTCGCGCCGCCCGTGAATGCGCATCCGCGGGAGGTGGCCGCGTGCCCGATAACCAGGAACCCGAACGGCTGGCCGAAGATCTCTGCGACCAGGCGGTTGACGCCTACGCCGACGCCAATTACGACGAGGCGATCGAGCTCTACAAAAAGGCGCTTGAGCTTAACCCCAAGTACGGCGACGCCTATACCGGCCTCGCGATGTGCCATCAGCAGCGCGACGACCTCGACGCCGCCATCGCCATCACCCGGCGCTACGTCGAGGTCGCGCCCGACGACATTCTCGCGTTCACCAATCTGAGCATGTTCTACCAGAAAAAAGGCATGATCGCGGAGGCCGAAGCCGCCGGCGGCGAAGCCCGGCGGCTCGACTGGAAGCGTCAGCTCAAAGAGGCCAAAGACCAGAAACCCGGCGAATGATCCGCGGTCGGCCGCCGCCCGGCGGCGGACTTCGCAGCGGAGCATCGGATCGCGGCGCCCCGCGCGCGGCGCGGAGCACGGCGGGCGCTGCACGAAAAGGAAGATATCGATGAGACTCAAAGACAAGATTGTTCTGGTTACCGGCGGTGGTTCGGGACTCGGCCGCGAGATGGGCCTGCTGTTCGCCCGCGAAGGCGCCCGGGTCGGCATCAACGACGTGCGCCCCGAGGCGGCACAAAACGTCGCCACCGAAATCGAACGCGCGGGCGGCGTCGCCCGGCCGTTCGTGGCCGACGTTTCGAGCAGCGCGGCGGTGCGCAAGATGTTCGTCGAATTTCTCGCCGCCTTCGGCACGATCGACGTGCTGGTCAACAACGCCGGTATCGGCCGCACCCGCGACACCACCGACCTGTTCACCACGATCGAACTGACCGACGACGACTGGCACAAGATGATCGCGACACATCTCGACGCGACTTTCTACTGCACGCGCGAAGCGTTGCGCGTGATGATCCCGAAGAAGGCGGGCCGCATCATCAACCAGGGATCGATCGCGGGCACCGCGGGCCTGCCGTTCGTATCCAACTACTGTGCGGCCAAGGCCGGCATTATCGGCTTTACCAAGTCGGTCGCGCTCGAAGTTGCCAAGCACGGCGTGCTGGTCAACGCGATCGCGCCGGGCTTTATCGAGACGCCGATGACCGCGCCGCTCGAAGCCGAGGCGCGCCAATGGGTGATCGGCAACACGCCGCTCGGACGGTTCGGCCAGCCGCACGATATCGCGGCGGCGGCGCTCTACCTGGCTTCCGACGACGCCAACTTCATGGTTGGGCAGGTGATCAGTCCCAACGGCGGCTGGACCACCGCCTGACCCGATCGCGCAGCGCTTGCGCCACACCACCTGCGTCTCGCAATCTGACGCTCGCGGATGGTGATTCAACGCTCGACGCGCGTGCCGATAGTTTCGCCGCGAGCAGTTCGCTACGATCCGGGCTATCACGCTGGTCCCAGGGAGATGGTGGCCGTGGCGGGTGCGCGCGGCCGCGTGAGGCGGGAGGCGCACGCGCCGGCCGCCGCCGCATCCGCAATGCTTAGACGCACCGCCGGAGTGCTGATTCCGCTCTTTTCGCTGCGCACGCGCGACGACCTCGGGCGCGGCGAAATTCGCGCCCTCGTTCCGATGGCGGACTTCACCCTGGCGATGGGCCATCGGGTGATCCAGCTTCTGCCGGTCGATGAGACCGCGCCGGGCGAGACCAGTCCGTACAGCGCGATGAGCGTGATGGCGATCGATCCGCTGTACGTCTCGGCGCGCGGCCTGGCCGGGGTGGGACCCGCCGCGATCGAGCGGGCGCGCGCGCAAGCCGGTCCGGGCGATCCGCCCGATCCGATCCGTCTGCATGCTGCGATGCGCGAATTGCTCCATACGTCGTATCGATATTTCCGTACGCGCGGGCCCGCGGCCGAGCGCGACGCCTTGGCGGCCTTCGTGCGCGACAATCACGAATGGCTCCCGGATTACGCGCTGTTCCGCGCCCTCAAGGACCGATTCCAATGGGCGCCGTGGGGATCGTGGCCCGACGGCCTCAGTTCCCGCGAGCCGGCCGCGATCGCCGCGGCGGCGCGCGAACTGGCCGACGAGGTTGCGACCTGGTCGTACGTGCAGTTCATCGCGCATCGCCAATGGCGCGAGGTGCGCGCCCGGCTTGCCGATCGCGGCGTGTTGCTGGGCGGCGATCTGGCATTTTCGCCCGGCTGCGAGAGTGCCGAGGTCTGGTCGCATCAGGCAATGTTCGATCTGGGCCGCTCGGTGGGCGCGCCGCCCGACGCGTTTTCGGCCACCGGCCAGCGCTGGGGTCTGCCGATGCCGAACTGGGAGCGGATGCGTGCGAGCGGCTTCGCGTTGATCCGCATGCGCATCCGCCATGCGCGCGCGCTTTACGACTTGCTCCGCATCGACCATCTTGTGGGACTGTTTCGCACCTACGGCTTTGGCGCGGACCTCGAGGCGCCCGGCGCGTTCGACCCCGCGGCGGAGAGCGATCAGCTCGCGCAGGGTGAGGAGATTTTGCGTATTGCGCAGGGCGAAGCGGCGGCAATGGAACTGATCGCCGAAGACCTGGGCGTGATTCCACCCTTTGTCCGCCGTTCGCTCAAAACGCTGGGCCTGCCCGGCTACAAGGTGATGCGCTGGGAGCGCGAGTGGAACGAGCCCGGCCAGCCGTTTATCGATCCGGTCCATTATGCCGAATTGTCGGTCGCGACCACCGGCACGCATGACACCGAGACGCTCTGCGAATGGTGGCGTGAAGCGCATGCCGGCGAGCGGCTCGAGTTCGTCAGATCGCTGCGCCTGGAGGGCAAGATCGATCCGCTCGCCGCGGTGCTCGACGCCGGCGCGCTCGACGCCGCGCTTGATGCGCTATACGGGGCGGGGTCGCGTCTGACGATCGTGCCGGTCCAGGATATCTTCGGCTGGGACGCGCGAATCAACACGCCGGGCACGGTCAATGACGCGAACTGGAAATGGCGGCTGCCGTTTTCGCTTGAGAGCCCGGCCGACGATCCGGGCCGCGCCTCGCGGATCGCGGCGACCCGCGATCTCGCGATACGCCATCGGCGCTTTTGATCCGCATGCCACGAGGGATGCCGCGCCGTCGCCACGATCGCGGCGATGCAGCGCGGCAATCGCGGCCGGATAGCGGAGGATCCGCCGCGCCCGCGCCCGTCGCACCACGCCGGCGCATCGTCGTCGCGATGCTCTGCTTCGCCGCGCTGATCTACGCGCTGCATACCGTGCTTGAGTTGCGCGATCGATCTCACTCCTGGGATTTCAGCATCTACTACACTTCGGCGCTCTCGATGCGCGAAGGGCACGATCCATACACCGAAAGCCTGGTGCCGATTGGCGACCGTCTAGGGCTCAAGACCGCGGATCTCACGCGCGCCGCCGACACGCCGACCTACCTGCTCTGTTTCGAGCCCCTGACATATCTGTCGCCGGGTGCGGCCTATGCCGTGTGGTTCACGCTGAACCTGATCGCGATCATTGCGTCGCTATGGTTGCTGGCCGACCGTCCGACCGGGCTCGATCGCTCGTCGCTGATTGCATTGGTCGCGCTGGCGATTCTCTACCGTCCGATGGACGATCTGCTGCGCCTGACGCAATGCCAGATGCTGATCGTCCTGATGATGATCCTGATGAAGCGCTGGATGGAGCGCGGGCGCGACAGCGCGGCCGGGCTGATGCTCGCGCTGGCGGCGCTGCTGCGCGTCTATCCGATAGTGATGGCCGGCTACCTGGTGATCGAGCGCCGCTGGCGCACGCTCGGCTACGCGATCCTGGCCGGCGCGGTCGGCGCAGCGATCACGCTGGGCTTCGTCGGATGGCCGCGCGTGCTGAGCTTCGTCGCGACCATTGTCGGCAGCCATACAATGTTCGCCCTGCCGGCGGTGTTTCAGCGCGGCGCGGCCAACGTGGCGATTGGCCCGGGCGTCTCGCGCGTCTTCTGGGCGATCTTCGGCGTGCATCTGAGCCCCGCGATGAATCTGGCGCGCCGCGCGATCGCGGGCGCCGCGCAGATGGGGGTGCTGGCGCTGACGATTTTCGCCACGCTGCGGCGGCGCGGCGACGACGATCGCGAATGGCGCCGCTTCGCATTGTGGGTGGTTACAATGGTCGCGATTTCGCCGGTCGCCTGGCTCCATTACCTGGTCCTGACGCTCATCCCGTTTTTCCTGATCGCCCACGCCGCGAGCCGCGGGCGTGCGCGTCCGCGGACGGTCTGGACGATGGTCGCGGCCTACACCGCGATTCTGCTTGCGATGACGCTGTTCAAAATGATGATCAATCGAGTTGGCCCGCCGCTAATCTATGTGGTCGCCGAGGGCGGCTTCGCCACGATGATCCTCAGCTATATCGCCGCCTATCTCTATCTGCGCGACGGCGACGTGCGGCCCGCGCCGCCGTTCGTTGTCGCCGATGCCGCCGACGCCGGCTGACGGGGAAGGGACCGGGATTGACACAACTCGCGCCTGAATTCGCCGCGCCTCGCGCCGCGCGCTGGCTACGCCGAAGGTTAATCAGCTTCGTTCTATGGAGCCTGGTGCTGATTGAATTTCGGGTGATGGTCGAGGTCTTGAAGGTCCGCACCGCCGGCTGGGACTACTGCCTGTTTTACTCCGGCGCACTAGCCTTACGCCGGGGCCTTAATCCCTACACCGACGGAATGGTAACGGTAGCCCGCCAGATTGGTGTCGCGACCGCGTACCTTCCTCACGTGATTAATACTCCGGCATTCCTGCTCTGCTTCGAGCCACTCACGCTGATCCCGATTCGCAGTGCCTATTGGGTCTGGTTCGCGCTCAACGTCGGCGTCCTGGCGCTGGCTCTGAAAATCCTGCTCGACTGGAAATCGACGCTCGAGAGCTGGGCGAAATGGAACCTGGTCGCGCTCGTCCTGCTCTACCCGGCGATGATCGACCAGTTCCTCTTTGCCCAGGCGCAGATTGTGGTGCTCGCGACGATGGTCCTGATGATGCGCTGGGTCGATCAGGGCGATGACCGGGCGGGCGGAATAATCTTCGCGCTGGCGGGCCTGTTGCGCGTCTATCCGCTGACGATGGGTGGCTATCTACTCGTCCGGCGCCGATGGCGCGCGATTAGCTGGGCCGCCGTCGCGTTCCTGTGCGGTGCTTTAGTGACCGTGATCGCGGTGGGCACCGCGCGATGCGCAAGTTTTGTCAATGCGATCGGGCTTATCGCGATGCCAACTTTGCTGCGGTTCACGACCAACATCGCGACCTCGACGTTTATCCGGCGATGCTTCTGGTACGCCTATGGTACGTCGCTGACGCCTTCGCTCGATCTGGTTTGCCGGTCGATCACGGTCGCCGCGATCGTGATCCTCCTAATCCTAACCACTTACGCTACCGCGTCGTCCGCCGGCCGCGACGACCGTGAAGGGCGGCGCTTCTCGCTCTGGATAGTAACGACCCTGATGATCGCGCCGCTGGCGTGGACGCATTACATGATCCTCTTGAGTATTCCATTCGTCCGCATTGTTGCGGTGGCGCACGATGGACGCGCGAGCCTGCGCACGCGAGTCCTCGCGATCGCAAGCTACGCCGTCTTTGTGATCGGGCGTCTGAGTCCCTGGTACATGTTGCAGTTGCCGATGCCGATCGATCATCGCGCGGGCGTGCTGGCGATCGTCACTTCCGAAAGTGGCTTCGTTTCAATCGTGCTGGCATTTGCCGCCGCGTACTGGTTTGCTATCGATGATCCCGAGATTGCTGTTTCGACGTATCGCAAGACCACGGGAACGGTCGGTGCCGTCAAGCCCGGCGTGCCGCTGGTGGAAGCAAATCCGCAATCGGGCACGGCTTCGACCGGATCGCTTGGAGCACCCGCCTGATGCGGACGCATAATAGGGGATATTTGCCAGCGTGATCGGCATGAGCATGGACCAATGCGATCGATTCGGAGGCCGGCGGCCGCGATTGCGATCACGGTGGCGCGGGTCGCACATTGCAATCGCGATCGCGGTGGTGTTCGCGGGATGCGGCGCGCGGCAGAAGCCGCTGCCGCTGCCGCCGCTGGCCCCGCCGGCGGTCCCGGTTGCGCCCGCTTCGCGCGCCGAAGCGGCGATGCCGGCGCCGTTCGCGATTACTCGCGGCTTCGACGCGAGTCTCTGGTTCACGGAATTCCACGCCAATCGGATCGGACGGATCTCGACCGCGGGCGAAGTTGCGACCTTCGAGATCACCAGCGGCGGATTGCCGGAGCGGCTGGCGGCCGGCCCCGACGAGGCGATCTGGTTCACCGACCCGGCGCGCAATCGGATCGGGCGGCTTGATCCGGGCGGCGCCCAGGCGTTCATTCCGCTGCGCAATGACGACAGCGGTCCCGCCGCGATCATTTCCGGTCCGGGCGGCGACCTGTGGTTCACCGAGCATGCCTCAAACCGGATCGGCCGGGTCACACCGCTCGGCACGGTTACGGAGTTCGCGCTGCCCAAGGCGGGAGGGCCGGCCGGTATCGCCGCCGGCGCGGACGGTAATCTCTACATCGCGGAAAATTCCGGCAACCGGATCGACCGCATGTCGCCCGCCGGACGTATCGAGGAGTACGAGTTGCCCCATCCGGACACCCAGCCCAACGATATTGTCGGCGGCGCCGACGGCAATCTGTGGTTCACCGAACTCGGACCGCGGCGCGTCGGACGGATGTCGCCCGACGGCGACCTGACCGAATTCAAGCTGCCGGCGGCGGGGCTGCCGATGGGTATCGCGGTCGGCCCGGACGGCAATATCTGGGTGACCGTCGCCGAGGCCCACGCGGTCTGCAAGATCGATCCCGACGGTGCGGCCAGCGCCTACTTCCTGCCTGACAATGTCTATCCGAGCTTTATTTCGAGTGGCCCCGACAACAATCTCTGGTTCACCGAACCCGACGGCCGGATCGGCCGGTTGACGCTCGCGGGCCGGCTCACGCAGTTTTCCGCGAGTCCGGCGAATGACGCCGCGGCCGCGACCGGCGCGCGCAAGCATGAACTGCTGATCGCGCCGCACTGATCGCGAACGCGCTGCAACGCACGCGCCGATGAGCCGCCGGTTGCGCCACAGTGATCGCGGCCGCGCGCCGACCAGCATCGGACGCCGCCGCTGTTGCCCGCGCCGCGTTTTGCGCTATAAGCGGGAACACATTCACACGGGCTCAAGATCGGCACCGCACGGGCCGCAAGGAGAGAGCGCACGATGAGTCGTCATCTGGAAGGCAAGGTCGCCGCTGTTACGGGCGGCGGTCGTGGTATCGGCCGCGAAGTCTGCAAGGCGCTCTCGGCGCAGGGTGCGGCGGTCGTGGTCAACGACCTCGGCGTATCCGTGGCCGGGCAGCAGGAGACGGTCTCGCCGGCCGACGAGGTGGTCAAGGCGCTTAAGGCGGCGGGCGGCTCCGCGTCCTCGAATCATCAGGATATTTCCACGCCCGAGGGCGGCGAGAGCCTGGTCAATCAGGCGATCAAGGATTTCGGCCAGCTCGATATCCTGGTCAACGTCGCCGGAATCCTGCGCGACCGCATGATCTTCAACATGACGATCGAGGAATGGGACGCGGTGGTGCGGGTCCATCTGCGCGGCCATTTCTGCACGATGCGTCCGGCGACGGCGCATATGCGCGAGCGCAAATTCGGACGCATCATCAATTTTTCGTCAAACTCCGCGCAGGGGGCGCCGGGCCAGCCCAACTACGCCGCAGCCAAGGCGGGGATCCTGGGGCTGACCTGGAGTTCCGCGCTCGCGATGCATAAATACGGCGTGACCGTAAACGCGATCATGCCCGGCGCGGCGACCCGCATGACCGATACGATTCCGGCCGGCCGGCTGGCCGGCGCTCCCGCCGAGAGCGACGCGGCCGTCGGCACGCCGATGGATCCGGCCAACGTTCCGCCGATTATCGTCTATCTGTCGAGCGATGAGGCCAAGGACGTGACCGGCCAATGTTTCGGCGCGTCGGGCTATCGGATCACGCGCTACACTCATCTGGAGCCCGACCGGGTTATTTTCAACAACGGCCCGTGGGACATCGACCATCTGTTCAAGGTCTTCAAGCAGACCCTGGGCACCGGGTTGAAAGCGCCGCGGATGTTTTAGCGCGCGCCCGATCGCGCGGCGCATTATCACGCCGCGGGCCGGCTGCTATCGTAGGCCGTGCAGGACGATCGCCCCACGCGCGTGCGGCGATTGTCCTGTGGCGCGCGATGACTAACCTAACTCTCTACCAATTCCGCACCAGTCCCTTCTGCGCCAAGGTGCGCAAGATTCTTGACTTCAAGGGACTCGATTACCGGGTGGTTGAAGTCGACTATCTTGACCGCAAGGATCTGCTCGCCGCCTCCGGCCAATTGATCGTGCCGGCGCTTACTCTGGAGAGCGGCGAGACGATCGCTGATTCGGATCGAATTGCCACGGTCCTCGACGATCTCTATCCCGTGCCGACAATCTTTCCGCTCGAATGGCGCGGTATTCATCTCGCGCTCGCGCGCTACTTCGACGGCGAACTCGAGGACGCGCTGTTTCGCGCGGCGCTGCCCGACGAAATCGCCCACTATGCGCGGCTGGGCCGCGGCCACGCGGCCTTCTATCGATTGATCCGCGAGCGCAAATACGGTGCCGGCTTCTGCGACGTGACCGTCCGCGCGCACGACGCCGCGATGGCGCGCGCGCACGATCTGCTCGCGCCGCTCGACGCTACGCTCGCCGACCGCGCATTCCTGCTCGGACGAATCGGTTACGCGGACTTCGCGCTCTACGGACAGCTCGGTTACCTGGCGATCGGCGGCGACCTGAAGATTCCGGCTGAAATGGAAAACTTGCGCGCCTGGTACGGGCGGGTCGATCGGATTCGCGCGACCCTCGACCCCGAGACTTAGGCGGCAGCGCGCGCGCTTACGTCGTCGACCGCGGCGTTGAGAAAGCGGCTGAACAGGGCGCCGCTCGAGTCGAGCGTGACGTCGTACAGGGACGGCGTGCGTCCGGGGACGAAGATCTGATGGCCCTCGTCCAGGAATGCGTAGGCGACGCACAGCGCCAGCGCGGTGTATGGCCGGCCGATCATCGGCCCGCGAATCAGCAGCCAGAACAGGATGCCATAATTGGTGAAATGCGCCGACTTGCGGATCAAGCCGTGCATCAGCGAGATCGTCGCGATCGAGGCGTTGGGCAGCACGAAGCGCAGCACCGGGACGATGATGAGCGAAGTATTGGCGGCGGAAAAAATTGTCGTCGAGAGCACAAACAGCACGACGGCCCAGGCGACCGCCGGAATCCAGACTTCGAGGCGCGATGCGGCGTTGTGATTGGCCGAGCCGTCGCCTGGCGGCTTGGTTTGCTCGCGCACTTGCTCCGTTGGCATGTCAGGGATTAACTCGAAGGACGATGGACCCGGATGTGCCGGCGGCGCGCCAGCGCGGAACGATCAAATGGATTAAGCCCACGCCTGTGATTTTGGCCGGTGCGCGCGGATCGATCAAGACCGGCGCAGCCGACCCCGCATGAGGAAGATTTTATTGAACTCGTCAATATCCATAGCCCAGGCGCAGACGCCCTCTCAATGCACCGTGGTGATCTTTGGCGCCTCGGGCGACCTCGCCCGGCGCAAGCTGATTCCGGCCCTCTATAACCTGCGCGCCTGCGGTCAGGATGTCGCTCCACCAAAATTCGCCGTGCTCGGCTTCGCCCGCCGGCCGATGGCGGTGGAGGAATTCCGCGAAACCGCGCGCACCGCCGCGGCCAAGTTTTCGCGCCTCGAACTCGATGAGAAATGCTGGCGGGAATTTGCCACCGGACTCGATTACCTGCCGGGCCTCGATCAGCCCGAGGGCTTTCGCCGGCTCAAGGCGCGGCTGGAGGAGACCGAGGCGGCGCACGGCCTGCCGGCCAACCGGATCTATTATCTCTCGGTGCCGCCCGAAGCGGTGCCCGAATGCGTGGAGCGGCTCGACAGCGCGGGTCTGATCGCCAAGCCGGGCGCGGCCAACTTCACGCGGGTGGTGGTGGAAAAGCCGATCGGCACCGATCTCGCCAGCGCGCGCAAGGTCCAGGCGATCCTGCAACGCTATTTTGACGAGACGCAAATCTTCCGCATCGACCATTACCTGGGCAAGGAGACCGTGCAGGACCTGATGGTCTTGCGCTTCGCCAACACCATCTTCGAGCGGATGTGGGGCGCGCGCAACGTCGACCACGTGCAGATCACCGTGGCCGAGAGCGAAGGGGTGGGCTCGCGCGCGATGTATTACGACCCGGCCGGCGCGCTGCGTGACATGGTGCAGAACCACATGCTGCAACTGCTCGCGCTGATCGCGATGGAGGCGCCGGTGGCGCTCGACGCGGAGGCGATTCGCGAGTCCAAGCTCAACGTCCTGCGCGCGCTGCGGCCGATCCCGCCAAGCGAAGCGCGCAACCTGGTGGTGCGCGCGCGCTATGGCGCCGGCCATCTCGACGGCGAAAAGCTGCGCGGCTACCTGCAGGAGCAGGCCATCCCGGCGACCTCGCAGACCGAGACCTTCGTCGCGCTCAGGACCTACGTGGACAACTGGCGCTGGTCGGGCGTGCCGTTTTATCTGCGCACCGGCAAGCGGATGCCGGCGCGGGCGAGCATCATCTATGTTCAGTTCAAGGATGTCCCAAAGATTCTCTTCAATCGCGAGCAGTCGCTGCCGCCCAACGCCCTGACGATCCGGATCCAGCCCGACGAAGGTTTCTCGTTCGAAGTGCTGGCCAAGCGGCCCGGTTTGGATATCGCGCTGCGGCCGGTCAGAATGAACCTGCGCTACGACAGCGAATTTAGCGGACCGTCGCCCGACGCCTACGAGCGCCTGCTGCTCGACGTGATGTCGGGCGACCATACGCTGTTCGTCAGCGCGCAGTTCGTCGACAAGTCGTGGGAGTTCGTGCAATTGATTCTCGACCAATGGCGCGACGATCGCGCGGTGCCGATGCACGAGTATGCGGCGGGCACCCACGGTCCGGAGGCGGCCGAACAGTTGATTCGCGCCGACGGCCGCACCTGGATGAATCCGTAGCGCGTCCGCTCCCGCGGCATTGTCCAGCAAATCCGGCCGAACGATGGCGGCCTGCCGTGCGACGTAACCGCGGGGCGCCCGATTCGTCATGTGATTTAGCGGACGCCGACGTTCGCTTGTGCACACAAGGATGGGCAGTTGCATCTGATGAGATTCCATAGGGCTGCAAAAGCGGCTAAAACCGTCATGGTGCCCGTACCGGCGCGTTGAAGTATGGCCAGATTAGAGCAGGTCAAACTCGATTCGCCGTCGGCCGCCGCCGTCGTTGCGGACGCGCCGAATATCGCCGTGATGGCGGGGCCGCGCACCGACGCCGCGCTCGAAGGGCATGGCCTGACCAAGCGCTACGGCGGGCGGGCGGTGGTCAACGACGTGGCGGTGCGCGTCGCCAACGGCGAAGTGGTGGGCCTGCTGGGCCCCAACGGCGCCGGCAAGACGACCACGTTCTACATGCTGGTGGGGCTGCTCAGGCCCGACGCGGGCACGATTACGCTCGGCCGCGACGACATCACGATGCTGCCGCTGTACCAGCGGGCGCGGCGCGGTATCAGCTATCTGCCGCAGGAGCCTTCGGTCTTTCGCAAGCTGTCGGTCGAGCAGAACCTGCTCGCGGTGCTCGAGACCCTGCCGCTGACGGATGAGGAGCGGCAAGCGCGCCTGCAGACGCTGCTCGACGAACTCGACATCGCGCGGATTGCCAAGTCCAAGGCCGGCGTGCTTTCGGGCGGCGAGCGGCGCAAGGTCGAAATCACCCGCGCGCTGGTGCTCGATCCGTTGTTTCTGTGCCTCGACGAGCCCTTCGCCGGAATCGACCCGATTACCGTCATCGAAATTCAGCGCATCATCACGTACCTCAAGGAGCGCGGCATCGGCGTGCTGATCTCCGATCATAACGTGCAGGAGACGCTCTCGATCATCGACCGCGCCTACGTAATCCACGCCGGCAAGATCCTGTTCGAGGGCACGCCGAGCCAGATCGTCGAGGACGAGCGCGTGCGCCAGGTCTTTCTCGGCGAGCGTTTCAGGCTGCGCTAGATACGCCGCGCGCGCCGGCCACCGGCGCACGCAGGAGCATCGGCGGCGGTTGCGGCCGTGCTCGACCGCGGCCGGCGCGAGGGAGTAAAATAATCCTCATGGGCATTTTAGTTCCGTTCGTGGTCGAACAGACGGGGCGCGGCGAGCGCTCGTACGATATTTATTCGCGGCTGCTGAAGGATCGCATCGTGTTCGTCGGCGGGCAGATCACGGACGACCTGGCCAACGTCGTCACGGCGCAGTTGCTGTTCCTGGAATCCGAAGATCCCGACCGTGAAATCAATATGTATATAAACTCGCCCGGCGGTTCGGTGACGGCCGGCCTCGCGATTTACGACACGATGCAGTTCGTCAAGCCGCCGGTCTCGACCCTGTGCGTCGGCCAGGCGGCGAGCATGGGCGCGGTGCTGCTGGCGGCGGGCGAAAAGGGCAAGCGCTACTCGCTGCCCCATTCGCGGATCATGATTCATCAGTTGTCGGGCGGCTTCGAGGGCCAGGCGGCGGATATCGATATCCAGGCGCGCGAGGCCCTGCGGCTGCGCGATTTGCTCAACCAGGTGCTCGCCCTCCATACCGGCCAGCCGATCAAGCGGATCGAAAAAGATACCGACCGCGACAACTTCCTGAGCGCGCGCGAAGCCGCCGAGTACGGTCTGATCGACGAAGTGATCGCCGGCCGCTCGATCAAGGCGGTCTAGCCGATCAAGGAGATCTAGCCGGCCGGCCACTCCTCGACCTCGAAGCCGCTGCGCTCGATCAGTTCGCGCGTGCGCCGATGGTCGAGTCCGGGCGTGGTCAGGTAGCCGTTGACAAAGACCGAATTCACCGCGTTGAAAAGATCGGCCTGGCGATCGCCGAGATTGAGCTCGCGGCCGCCCGCGGCGCGCACCTCGCTGCGCGGGTTGAGCAGGCGGAACAGGCAGGCCACCTTGAGGCATTTGGCCGGCGTCAGCTCGTGCGTGCCGGCCAGCGGCGTGCCGGCAATCGGATTGAGGAAATTAATCGGCACCGAGTCGATCTCGAGGCGGCGCGTCGCGTACGCCAGGTCGAGGATATCGTCGTCATCCTCGCCCATCCCGACGATTCCGCCGCTGCATGTGGCGAGTCCCGCCGCGCGCACGTTTTCGATCGTCGCGACGCGGTCGTCCCACGAATGGGTCGTGCAGATTTTCGGGTAGAAGCGGCGGCTGGTGTTGAGATTGTGATTGATCCAGCCGGCGCCCGCCGCCTTCAGCGTGTCAGCCTGCTCGCGGCTCATCAGGCCCAGCGACAGACATAGCTCGAGGTCCGGATACTCCGCCTTGATGCGCGTGCACGCGGCGCTCAGATGTTCGATGTCGCGCGCCGCCGGACCGCGCATGCTGCACACCATGCAGTAGCGCCGCGCGCCGCTGGCCACCGCCTGCCGTGCGCCCTCGACCAGCGTATCGACGCTCTGCAAGCGGTACACGGGGATCTCCGCGGCCGAGATGCGCGACTGCGAACAGTAATGACAATCCTCGGCGCAAATTCCGCTCTGCGCGTTGCGCAAGATACAGAGCTTGACGCGCCGGCCAAAGGCCGCCTCGCGCACCTTGAGGGTGGCCGCCAGCAACTCGCCGAGCCGCTCGTCGGGGCAATTCAGGACGGCTCGTGCGACCGGCCGATCCAGCTCGCGCCCGGCCAGTACGTCGGCCACCATCCGCTCAAGGTCAAGGTCTTCAAATCTGATCATCATGCCTGCTCAACGAATACGCTTTCGTGCGACGGTTAGCGGCGGCCGGCGATCCGGTTCGCGCGCCGCGCCACGAGTTTATTTGCCGGACGGATACTAGCCCGATTGCGGTTGCGAAATCGCCCACGTCGCACTGGCCTGAACCGCGATCCGGCCGTCGGCGCCGCGCAAGTCGGCGGCGAGAAAGGCGAGCGATCGGCTGCGCCGGATCACTTCGGCGGTCCCCGCGATCACGCCCGGCTTGAGCGCGCGCAGGTAGGAAATTTTGCATTCCGCCGTGACCGACCATTCGCGCTCCTCGAGCACCGAGGCGATCGCCGTCGAGCATAGTTCGTCGACGAAGATCGCCAGGTAGCCGCCCTGCAGCAGTCCGAACGGATTCAACGCCGCCGACGGCTGATCGGTCCATGTCCAGCGCGACGTTCCCGGGCCGAATTCCAGCGGGCGCATGCCCAGGGCGAGATTCGGTGACGGGTACTCGGCGATGCGGTTGTCGCGGATTAGCCGGTTCAGATCGACCAATGCGATCCGCGCGCCGGGCGCGGTCTGCGGAGCCATGCGCGCGGCCGCCTTTAATTTGCCGCCGCCGGCACGCCGGCGGTCACCAGGATGCTCTGTTCGAGCACGCCGTTGGAGATGCATTGCTGGGTGGTCACATTCGATCCCAGCCCATAGGTGCCTTCGAAATCCGCGCCGACCCGCACCTCGCTCGCATGGTGCCCGGCGCGATCGATCTTGACATTGACCGTTGCCGACGCGTCATTGAGCGAGTCGATCAGATGGGTCGCGCTCATCTTGCAGTAGGCCCATTTGGTCCAGGTCGCCGAATCGATAGCGCTGCGCTTGGCGACGATGGTGCGCGTCGCCGGGTCGGCGCTGACCAGCCGGAACTGGCTCAGCGCGGTGTCCGCGAAGTAGCTCTTGAGTGTACGGAAAGTCGCGTTCGCGTCGTGCGGGGCGCGCCCGAGATGCGGAATTATCGCGGGCTGGGCAAACGCGGCGCTGCAACCCAGGACCAGCGCCAATACGCCACAGCAGGCGGCAATCGAAAGTCGCTTCATAGCTCACATCCATGCGATCGATTTCCCCGCCCCATGACGATCATAGCGATGCTCCCGCCGCCGCGCAAAGTGGCCGCCCCGCCGGACCATACCGGTTCCTCGCAATACCGCATCGGAGGCTCGTTCAGGCGCCCGCCAGGGCGGCCATCGTGGTGGTGAAATCTTCCACCGGGTTGCGCCCCGAACCGGTTGGAAAGACCACCGGATGGTTGACGCCGACGGCGCGAAAGTCGGCGACGAATTGCCGTCCGGCCGCGGGCGCGCCGAAGGCTCCGAGCTTGAAAGCCGACGCGTCGCTCAGCGCGTTGGGCGCCTCGTCGCGGCGGCCCTCGCGCCACAGGCGGCGCACTTCGGCGAACTCATCGGCCAGGCCGAAGCGCGCGAACATCGCGTTGTACTGATCGACGAACGCATAGCCGGCCAGTTCGCGCTTGAAGGCGGCGACGGCGCCGGGCACGTCCTCGGTGACGCACATGCGCAGGTAAATCGCGATATCGACGTCGGTGAGTTTGCGCCCGGCGGCCTCGGCGCCCGCGCGCACCTCGGCAATCTTCGCGACCACGCCGGCCGGCGGCGAGTAGTTCAGCAGCACGCCGTCGGCGATTTCACCGGCCAGCCGCAGCATCGGCGGATTCAGCGCGGCCAGGTAGATGCGCGGCGGCGGCTGCGAGCGTTGCATGCCGAGTTTGAAGTCGCAGCGATAGACTTTGCCCTCGAATTTGCTGCGCCCTTCGGTGAAGAGCTGGCGCAGGATCGTCACGCATTCGCGCATCGCGGTGACCGGCTTGCGATAGGCCGCGCCGTGCCAGCGCTCGACGATGATCGGGCTCGACACGCCGAGTCCGGCGATCGCGCGTCCGCCGGAAAGCTCGCCCAGCGTCAGAAAGCCCATCGCCATCGCGCCCGGCGTGCGAATCTGGATCGGCACGATGCCGGTGGCGAGATCGGCGCGGGTGGTGGCCTGCGCGATCGCGCCGAGCGTGACGAAGGCGTCGGGTCCGCTGACTTCGGGGACCCAGATCGACGCGTAGCCGAGATCTTCGGCCTCGCGCGCGAGCCGCGGGGTGGCGGCAAAGGCCGCCGCCGCGATCGACATTTCCAGTCCGAGTTTTCCTGCCGCCTGCGCCATGGTCGCTCCCGTCGCTGCTCAAAAAATTACGCGTCTCGAACGCAGCGCGATTGTGCCCCGATTAAAAATGCTCCGCAAGGCGCCGGGCGCGGTCGCCAGCCGCCGCGGCGGATCGTAATGTTACGCCCGAGGTGTAATCGCGATGCCGATTTTCGATTCGCGCGGCGTACGCATCCACTACGAGGACCACGGCGCCGGCGCGCCGGTGATGCTGGTGCATGGCTTCGGCACCAGCGCGCGCCGCGATTGGGGCGACACCGGCCTGATCGAGTTCCTGGCCACGCGCTACCGCGTGATCGCCCCCGACCATCGCGGCCACGGCCGCAGCGACAAGCCGCACGAACGCGAGCGCTACGGGATGGGCAACATGTCCGGCGACCTGGCCGGACTGCTCGACCATCTGGGGATTCGCCGGACGCTGCTGGCGGGTTATTCGATGGGCAGCCGGATCAGCCTGGAGTTGATCCTGGGCTATCCGGCACGGATTCGTGCGGCGGTGCTGGGCGGCTTCGGCGGCAATGGCGCGATGTCGGTGCCGGGGCAGCGCCAGCGGATCGCCGCGATGCTCGCGAGCGACGATCCCGACGCGCCTCACGCGGCCGGCCACACCGACGATTTGCCGCGCCGCTTTCGCCGCGGGGTCGAACGCCCCGGCAATGACCTGAAGGCGCTGGCCGCATGCATGGGCGCCGAGGAGACGATGCGTGACTTGAGCGGGCCCGCGCGGGTGGCTGTGCCGGTGCTGCTGCTGGCCGGCACGCGCGATCGGATTGTCGGCGATCCGCACGGCATGACGCCGTTTTTCAGCGACGCGCAGGTGCTGCGCATCGACGGCGCCGACCATCTGAGCGCGCCGGCCGACCGCCGCTTCCGTGAGGCGATCGCCGAGTACTTTGCCCATGCGCCGGCCTGAAGCGTGCGCTTAGCCGCGCGAGCCGTGCGCGATGCGCGTCAGCTCAGCGACGGCGCGAGCAGATCGCCTTGCAGTGTGTACGGGGCGTTGGGTCCGGGCGGATGCGGCAGCATGCGGAGAAAAAATCCGAAGTGGTCGCGGCCGCTCTGAGTCGGTGTCAAAAAGAAAGTCAGATCGATCGTGCTGTCGTCGAGCGTCGCGCCGAGCTGTATCGTGCCGCTGGCCTTCAAATCGAGATCCGCGCCGTGGGCCTCGAGGCCGTCGAGCCTGAGCGCCCCCGCGGCGAGCTCGAGCAGCCCGGTGAGGGTGCCCAGATGGACGGCGGGAAAGCCGTCGGCGATGGCGAGCGAGAGGTCGCGGCCGTCGAGCGTGAGGCGGCCGCTGTTGTCGGGGATATTGGGCCCGGCGATCACCGCGCTGCCGATGCCCGAAAGGCGGCCGTCGATCACCGCACCGAACCGCCTGAGCGGGCGGCCGTCGGCCAGGTCGAGCGCGTCGAGGGTGAAGCTCAAATTGGTCACGCCGGCGCGCTGGCCGATCGTCGCCTTGACCATACCGCCGTAGAGATCGGCGCGCACATGCAGGCCGGGCCGCCCGAGAAAGAGCGAGGCGAGGGTCGGCGCGAGGGTCACGGCGGGGCTGTCGAGCACGGCGTCGTCGTCGCCACCGGCGGTCGAGATGAGGCGCACGCCGCGCAGCTCCGCGCCGATCGGAGGACTCAGGCGCTGATCGTCGCAGACCAGCTTGAGCTGGTAGGGCGCGAGCATGGTCGTGACGGTGTCGCTGTAGGGGAAATTGGCGACCAGGAAGGTGACGAAGACGACCGCGCCGAGCAGCGCGTAACCGATTAGCGCGCGGCGGCCGCGCAGCCAGCGCGCCCGCGGAGTCGCATCCGCCGCCTCATTCATTGCGCGCGAGCGCCATGCAGGTCAGGTCGACGTCGTAGGCGCGCGAGCCCGGCGCGGTCTGGCGGATGTGCAGATTAGAGACCGTCACCGGCATCGGCAGCGTCTGCACGCCATAGAGTGTATCGACGATCTGCGTGAGGCTCAGCGCGGTGAGTTTAAGATCGACGGTGTACTGCTGGAAGCCGCCCGGCACGGGCCGATCGGAGGGCGTGATCGAACCGATGCGGTCGCGGCCGATAGTCCGCGTCAGCGCCTGCTCGATGATCGAAAAGAGTGAGAAGTCCTTGCCCGGCACGGTGCGCCTTTCGGTCGCCGCGAGTTCGAGCTTGAGCCGCTCGTAGGTGCGCATCTGGGCGCGCACGTCGATCAATTCTTGCTGGCGGGCGGCGACGCGGTCGGCGATATCGCCGCCCAGGCCGGAGAACGGCACGTAGACCAGGTTGTAGAGGATTAATGCGGCGAGGAAGCCGGCCAGCAGGCGCAGCAGCAGCCGCTCGCGCGGCTCGCGCTTCGCATACCATGCGTGAAACTTGCCGTACGCGGGGCTGACGCGCGGCCCGATCCGCCCGGTGGTGCTGGCGCGGAGCGCGCGCAGGCGCGCGGTTAAATTGCGCACCGGAGCGGTGGCGGCGATCGCGCGCAGGCGCTCGCCGGCCGCCGTGCGCAGCCGCGCACACATCTCGCTGAAGCTTGTTGCCATCGGCTAGTCGGCGCCCGAGCCGCCCCCCTTGAGCGAGGCGCTCAAGCGAAATTCGATCTTGCCCGGGTCGGAGCCGGCCGCGGCGTGATCGACCTGGATGACGCCGAGATCGGCCGCGCGTTCGAGCGCCTTTTTGACCTGGTCGACGGTCGCGAAGGAATCCGCCGTGCCCTCGATCTTGAGGCCGCC
>Ga0307373_10002295_pt1 | contig 34625 bp, 29 predicted proteins | sample OX2MG_FD_202534 | JGI IMG/M metagenome (GOLD analysis project Ga0307373, IMG submission 202534) | Soil microbial communities from Risofladan, Vaasa, Finland - OX-2 | ecosystem: Environmental > Terrestrial > Soil > Coastal area > Acid sulfate soil | place: Finland: Risofladan, Vaasa | collected...
TGAACCCTGAACCCTGAACCCTGAACCCTGAACCCTGAACCCTGAACCCCGAACCCCGAACCCCGAACCCCGAACCCTGAACCCCGAACCCTCTATGCGCCAACTTCGCCCCGCCATTCTGATGTTGCTCGTGATGACGCTCGTCACGGGCGTCGCCTACCCTTTGCTCGTCACAGCCATCGCCCAGGTCGTCTTTCCAAAACAGGCCAACGGCAGCCTGATACTCGACGAGAGCGGCAAGCCGATCGGCTCGGAATTGATCGGCCAGTCGTTCGACAAGCCGGAGTATTTCTGGGGTCGGCTATCGGCCACGTCGCCGGTGCCGTATACGGCGTTCAATAAGGAGAAGCTGACCGGTTCGTCCGGTTCGAACCTGGGGCCGCTCAACCCGGCTTTGGTCGCCAATGCCAAGGCGCGTATTGATGCCCTCAAGGCGGCGGATCCCGACAACGACGAGAAGATTCCGGTAGACCTCATCACCTCGTCCGCGAGCGGCCTCGATCCGCACATCAGCCCGGCGGCCGCCGAGTATCAGGCGGCCCGCGTCGCTCGGGCGCGAAACATCAGGGAGTCGGAAGTCGAGCGCTTGATCGCCGAAAACAGCGAGGGCCGCACGCTGGGCATGCTGGGCGAGCCTCGCGTGAACGTGCTCAAGTTGAACCTTGCGCTTGACCGGCTGGCGAAGTAGGATGAACGTTGTACTGGACATCGGACCGCATTTTTCCACAAACTGAAGAGTGCCCAAAATGAACGATTTCTTGGCACGTGAGTACCTGCCCGTCATCAAACAGTTCCCAGACGAGGAGGTGCAGCGCTCGCTTTTGAGAGAGTCTGCCATCACGCACGTTTGTGTCAAAGACCCGTCAAAAAAACCGCCCAGCGCACCAGTGTCGGACGCGCTGCCGAGCGAACTGGAGTTTCTGGGCGGAGCCTTGTGCGATCTCGGTTTCAATAGGCTGGACTTGCCGCAAGACGAAATCGAAAAGGTGTACCTGGCCTTTTGTAGCGAAGGAGTAGGAATCCCCGGCACTGCTTATCGGCTGCGACACTCGGTAATGTCTTTGTTCACGTTCGTTGAACCGGCGACTGGAACCGAGTTAAAATTGCCCGACAACTGGCGAGAAGCAGTCCGTTCTCACCGCTGGATCGGGAAAAAAGCAGCCGCTGATCTCGACCTGTCGCTGTGTGAGGATGCAGGAGATGGTTATTTGCTTCGAGTGGAAGCCTATGCGTAGTTTTGGGGAGCAATGATCCAAACTACATCGACGCGGGCGACGGTCACGTAAAGATTTGACGCGCCACCTCATCTCTCATCCCTCATCCCTCATCTCTCATCCCTCATCCCTCATCCCGTCCGTGACCGACAATCGCCCCAACCCCGACGCCGTGCTGGCCCAAGTGCAGGCGGAAGAAGCGCGCGCCGGCCGAGGCAAGTTGAAAATCTTCTTCGGCTTTTCGGCAGGCGTGGGAAAGACCTACACCATGCTCGAAACGGCCCGCCGCGACGTCTCCAGCGGACGCGACGTGTGGATCGGCGTGGTCGAGACGCACGGCCGCTCCGACACCGCCGCCCTGCTCTTGGGCATGGACATCATTCCGCTGCGCGAGATCGACTATCGCGGCGTCAAGCTCAAGGAGTTCGACCTCGACGGTGCCCGCGAGCGGCGTCCCGAACTGCTGGTCGTCGACGAGCTGGCCCACACCAACGCGCCCGGCAGCCGGCACGCCAAACGCTGGCAAGACGTCGAAGAGCTGCTGGCGGCGGGCATCGACGTTTATACCACCATGAACGTGCAGCACCTGGAAAGCCTCAACGACGTGATCGCCCAGATCACCGGCGTGGTGGTGCAGGAGACCGTGCCCGACGCCGTGCTGGAGAAAGCCGACGAGATCGAGCTGGTCGATCTGCCGCCGGAAGACCTGCTCGACCGCTTTCGCCACGGGCAGGTTTATGTGCCGGCGCAGGCCGAGCGGGCGCTGCAAAGCTTCTTTCGCAAGTCGAACCTGGTCGCCTTGCGCGAGCTGGCGCTGCGGCAGATGGCCGACCGCGTGAACGCCGACGTGCAACGGGCGCGGCTGGGCGGCGCGTCGCCGCAGGTCTGGCCCACGGCCGAACGCTTGCTGGTCTGCGTCAGCCCCAGCCCGCTCTCGCCGCGGGTGGTGCGCACGGCCAAGCGGATGGCCACCTCGCTGCGGGCAGACTGGATCGCCGCTTACGTCGAGCCGTCGGACCCTGAAGTGCTCGACGTCAAGGCCCGCCAGCGGCTGGCGCAGAACCTGCGCCTGGCCGAGCAGCTTGGGGCCGAGATCGTCACGCTGGCCGGCTCCAATCCGGCCGACGAGCTGCTGAGCTACGCCCGACAGCGCAACGTGACACGGATCGTCGTCGGCAAATCGGGACACCCGAGTTGGCGCCGGTTGTTCCGCGGCAACCTGATCGACGACCTGTTGCGCAACAGCCGCGAAATCGACATCCACGTCATTCACGGCGTCGAAGTGCCGGAAGGCAAGCCGCCCCCGCCCGAACAACACGTCATCGCCTGGCATCAATACGCGCGGGCCTTGGCGGTCGTGGCGGTCTGCGGTCTCGTCGATGCGGCCATCTTTCGGCTGAAGCTGGCCGAAGCCAACCTAGTGATGGTCTTGTTGCTCGGCGTCGTTTATTCGGCCGCGCGTTACGGCCGCGGGCCGGGCATTCTGGCCTCGATCGCCAGCGTGCTGCTGTTCGACTTCTTTTTTGTATTGCCGTATTTGACGTTCGCCGTCAGCGACACGCAGTACCTGCTCACCTTCGTGGTGATGTTCGGCATCGCGGTGTTGATCAGTACGCTCACGTCGCGCGTGCGCGAGCAGGCCCAGCTTTCGCGCGAGCGGGCCCGGCGCACCGAGGCACTGTTCCACATGAGCCAGCGTCTCACTGGACAGGTGGGAACGCACCAGTTGGCGGGCGTGGCGCTGCAGCAGCTTACGGCCATCTTTGCCGGCGACGTGGCGCTGTTTTTGCCCGACGAAGAAAAACGCCTGAAACTGGCGGTCGGCTCGCACGCCGACTTCGCACTGCGCGAGAATGAGGTAGCGGTGGCCCAATGGGTTTTTGCCCATCAGCAGCAGGCCGGGATGGGCACGAACACGCTGCCCAGCGCTCACGCGCTCTATTTGCCGCTGGTCGGATCGCAAGGATCGGTGGGCGTGCTGGCGATCCGGCCCGCCGACCCCGACCAACTGTTGATCTTCGATCAGCGGCAATTGCTGGAGACGTTCGCCAGCCAGATCGCCTTGGCGCTGGAGCGCGAGCAGCTTGCCGCCCAGGTGCAGGCGGTGCTGTTGCAGGCCGAAGCCGAGCGGCTGCGCAGCTCGCTGTTGGCTTCGGTCTCGCACGACCTGCGCACGCCGCTGGCGGTGATCACCGGCGCCAGCAGCAGCCTGCTTGAATCGGACGGCACGCTCGCGCCGGAGACCCGCCGCGAGCTGATTCAGACCATCTTCGACGACTCGAACCGTCTCACCCGGCTGGTCGACAACCTGCTCGACATGACGCGCATCGAGTCGGGCAGCGTGGTGCTGAACAAACAGCCGCACATCATCGAGGAGATCATCGGTTCGGCCCTGCGCCGGCTGGCCAAGCCGCTGACCGGCCGGCAGATCAAGACGCACTTGCCCGACAATTTGCCGCTGACGCCGCTCGACGAGATGCTCATCGAGCAGGTGCTCACCAACCTGTTGGAGAACGTGCAAAAGTACACGCCGGCCGGTTCGCCGATCGACATCAGCGCGTGGCCGCAAGAGGGGCAACTCATCGTGGAGGTGGCCGACCGCGGGCCGGGCATTCCCGACGACGAGCGCGACCTGATCTTCGAGAAGTTTTATCGCGGCCAGGCGGCGGCGGTCGACGGCCGGCGCGGCGCCGGGCTGGGGTTGGCCATCTGTAAGGCGATCATCACGGCGCATGGCGGGCGGATATGGGCCGAGAACCGCGCCGGCGGCGGCGCGCGGTTTTGTTTCAGCTTGCCCGTGGGAGCGGGAGAAGCTTTGTCGGCAAACAAAGCGTAACAGGATTTTGGATTTTCGATTTTGGATTTTGGATTGCTACAATCAACAATCCAAAATCCAGAATCCGCAATCCAAAATTGCAATATGCCATCCCCTCTCATTCTAGTCATCGAAGACGAAAGCCCGATTCGCAAGTTCCTGCGCGTGTCCTTGACGGGTGAGGAGTATCGAATCGAAGAGGCCGAGACCGGCAAGCAGGGCCTGACGATGGCCGCTTCACAGCCGCCGGACCTGGTGATCCTCGATTTGGGATTGCCCGACATGGATGGACTCGACGTGCTGCGGAGCCTGCGCGAGTGGCTGTCGGCGCCGGTGATCGTGCTGTCGGCGCGCGGGCAGGAACGCGACAAAGTGGCGGCCCTCGACGCGGGCGCCGACGACTATTTGACCAAACCGTTTGGCGTGGGCGAGTTGCTGGCTCGCGTGCGGGTCGCCTTCCGGCACACGGCCAGAGCGGGCGAAGGCAAGACCGACCCCAAGTTCGTGGTCGGCGAGTTGACCGTCGATCTGGCCGCGCGGCGGGTGTTTGTCGGCCAGCGAGAGATTCACCTCACTCCCTTGGAATACAAGCTGCTCACCGTCATGGTCCAACACGCCGGCAAGGTGTTGACGCACCGCTTCTTGCTCAAGGAAGTTTGGGGACCGGGCCAGGTGGGCGAAGTGCATTACCTGCGGGTGTTCATGGCCGGGCTGCGGCGCAAATTGGAGACCGACCCGGCCCAGCCCCGCTATTTGCTCACGGAGCAAGGAGTGGGATATCGCCTGGCGGATACGTAGCGGCTGCTACCAGACCCATTCGAAGAGCACCTCCATCAGGACGGTCTGCCCGGCCTGAAGCAAGAGCGCCGCGGTGACAAGCGGCGATGCGTCGAGCCGGCAGGCCGTTCGATTCAGATGGGCGGCGGCGCCGATGGCCATGAATCCGACCAGGAAAATCCAGATGCGTTCGGTCTCCAAAGTGTACAACGGCGCCACGTCGATGCCGACCAGCGTCACCAGGAAACTCAACAGCAGCCATCGCGCGCTGCTGGAGGTAGCCAAAGGGATTTCCCGGACCGACTGGCGGAGCCAAAGCAGAACGATCGGCAGTCCGGAACAGAAGGCGAACGCGACGAAATTAGTGACTGCGAAATGGACCGATTGCCGGAGTGTGCTATGGCCCCGACCGTTCGTGATTTCATGCTGGCCCTCGAACGCCTGTCGCAAGACCGCCAGCGGGTCGTAGCCCGACCAGGCGTTGAGAACTGCGTAAAACAAGACGCTGCTGACTGCCGCGGCGGCCAGCGCAACCAGCGTGTTGCGAAGCCGCGTTGGGTCGCAGAAGGCCGTGAGCACGAGTGCCACGACGGCCCACAGTTCGACGACAGAGGCGGAGAAGGTCATCAACGCGGCCAGCGAGCCGGTGATGCCCGCCGCCATGCCGAAAAGCATCGGCCGTTGCCGGCGACCAATCCAAAGAAAGCACATTGTCCAGACGAGCGGCACCATAAAGACCGCGTCCAGGCAGGTTGCCGAATAAGCGACCACGTTGGGCGCCAACAGGAAGATGCCTGCGGCCAGGCGCGCGGGAGCTTCGTCCAGCACGTCTCGCGCGAGCAAATAGACGGCCGGCGTCGCGAGGCTGCTCAGCAGGATGGTCGCCATCGAGGCGGCGAAGGGACCCGGACCGAACGAGTGCGCGATCATCCACAGCAGCAGCGGTCCGCCGGGCGGATGAGTGCGGCAGTGCAGCGGCAGATCGGGCATCAATTGCGGATAATCTTGCAGGAAAGTTTGCGGCCTGTCGATCCACTCGACGGCGCCGATGTAGTCGCTGCGGCGATGCACGTGGAAAGGCTCCCACAGCTTGCCGGGCCCGCCGTCGATCAAGGCCACGGACACCGCAATCGCGACGTGCCAAGCCATGAGAGAGGCCACGACGGCACTACCGGCACGCTTGTTCGCGCCGCTCGGCCGCAGCGATCGACGCAGCCACCAGACGAAGCCGGCCAAAACCGCGGTGGCGATCAGCACGCCGGTTTTGAGTCGAGGACGCCAATAGAGATACAGCGGGACGATGCGATAGACCTTCACGCCCGGCCGCACCGCTCCCAGCGTCAGGCCCCGGTGTATCATCAACTCGCGCAGGTAGAAATGGTAGGCGGCGAACGCGACCGCTACGAAGGCGCATGCGACGATCAGGCCGGTGACGTGGCGGCGAGTTGTCGTGGTTGCGGCGTCCATGCCGGTGAACCCTGAACCCTACTTTCGATAACTGTGATCCAACAACTCCATCGGATGCGCCACCCACAGCGGCTGCCCTTGCTGCCGGGCTTCGCGGCCGATCTGCAGCAGGCAGCCAGCGTTAGCCGTGAGCACAATTTGCGCGCCCGTCTTGACGATGTTGGCCAGCTTGCGGCGGCTGAGTCGCCCGGCCATTTCCGGTTCCGTCAGGTTATACGTCCCGGCCGCTCCGCAACAAAGCTCGGTTTCCGGCAGGTCGCGCAATTGCAGGCCCGGTATTTGGGCCAACAGCCGCCGCGGGGCCTCGCGAATCTTCTGAGCGTGGCCGAGATGGCAGGCGTCGTGATAGGTCGCGACTGCCCGAATCTCGCCGCGCGGCGGCACAAGGCCGAGTTCGTCGAGAAACTCGTTGACGTCTTTCACCTTGGCGGCAAACCGCTGGCGGTCGCCCTGCTGGCCGTCGTGCCAATGATGGCCGTAGTCCTTCAGCATCGCCCCGCAGCCGGCCACGTTGACGACCACGGCGTCCAACTCGTCCAGATCAAAGGCGGCGGTGTTGCGGTCGGCAAGTGTACGGGCAGGTTCGCTCGACCCGGCGTGAAAATGGATGGCTCCGCAGCAGACCTGGCCGCGAGGCACGTACACGTCGCACCCGTTCTCTTGCAGCACGCGGGCGGTGGCCCAGTGCGTCGAACGAAACAGCACATCGGCCACGCAGCCGGTGAAGAGGGCCACGCGCGCGCGGCGCGGGCCTTTGGCCGGCAAGAACTCCGGCAGTTCCGGCTCTTCCTTGCCCGGCGGCGGCAGCATATCGACAAGCTGCCGCAACCGCGCGGGAAGCAGCCGCAGCAGGCCGGTCGCCTGAGCGAAACGCAGCAGGCCCAATCGTTGGGCCAGTCGGGCAGGCGCCAGGGCCATCCGCATGCGCTTGGGATAGGGAAAAATGCCGAACAAGATCCAGCGATGAAACCAATCGGCCGACTTGGCCCGGCCATTGCCCGACTGTTCCATCGCCACACGAAACGGCTCGATGAGCTTGCCGTACTGCACGCCGGAGGGACAGGCGGTTTCGCAGGCCCGGCAGTCGAGGCACAATTCGAGATGGCGGCGGACCTCGTCGGTCAGTTCCAGCCGGCGGTCGGTGACGGCCCGCATCAGGTAGATTCGCCCGCGGGGGCTGTCGTTCTCGTTGCCCAACTCGACGTAGGTCGGGCAGGACGCCGTACACAGCCCGCAATGCACGCAGTCGAGAAACAGCCCATAGTCGATGCCGCTGCCGGGCGTGGCCTGTCGTGGGTCGTTCTGCAGTTCCGTGGTCGCTTCTTGGTGCATTTTTATGGAGCGTGCGTTCGGGCCGGATTCACGTCCGACATGGGTGCGAGGACGCTTCTGGAATTTCGCGTAGTAGCCTCTATGGTGTACCATACACCGCGGGCTGCCGATTTAGCAGTGCCGTTGCCATGTTGACTCCCGCCGAAGAACTTGGACTCAGCGGCCTGAACCTCGAAAGCCGCTTGCGCAAGGTCTTCTACGGCTTTCCCCCGGCGACGATCGTCGAGCTGACCGACCGCATGACGAGCGAGGCCTTTCGCCGCAATTTGATCTATTCGCGGCACGGCGAGGTGGAGGCCATCCGCGTCATGCTGCGGCCGATCTGCGTCATGCCCGACCAACTGGCCTATCTGCACTTCGTTTCGCTAACGCTGCTCAACGCGCTGAAGCGCCTGCCCGATCTGTACCTGCAGGACGCGGCGATACGCCGGCTGGTGCCGCTGAGCGAGCCGGAAGAGCGCTGGCTGCGAGACAGTTGGGGGCCGAGCCAGCGTGAAAACAATCCGGTGTTCGGCCGGCTCGACGCCATGGTCGAATTCACCAGCCCCACCTGGAAGGAATCGTTGCGGTTCTTCGAGCCAAACCTGTGCGGCGTCGGCGGCATTCACCTCGGCCCGACCTGCGAGCAAATGCTGACCGAAGTCGTGCTGCCCGCGGTCGAGCGGTGCGATCCGCAGTTGCACATGGAGGTGGGCCAGGATCTCCGCGAGTTGTTCATTCAGGAGGTGATCGACCATCTGGAAGCGATTGGACGCCAGGGACGCAACGTCTGTTTTATCGAACCGAAGTATTCGGGCGACGGACCCTGCGAGCAGGAGCCGCTGGCCCACTATTTTCACGAGCGACACGGCATGACGATCACGCACGCCGATCCGGCGGAGCTCTCGCTCGATCGAGGTGAAGTCTATTACGAAGCAACGCCGGTCGATATCGCCTATCGCGATTACGAGGTCCGCGACCTACTGGCCCTGGAAGCGGCCGGGACCGACCTGGCCCCGGTGCGGCGGCTGTTTGCCGAGAACCGCATGATCTCGTCGATCGGCGGCGACTTCGACCACAAAAGCTGCTGGGAGGTGCTCACCGACCCCGTCCTGAGCGGAAAGTACTTCAACGCCGACGAACGCCAGGTGTTTCGCCGCCACGTGCTCTGGACGCGGCTGTTGGCAGACCGCCCGACTTCGCTTCCCCACGGCGAGACGGGCAGCCTGCTCGATTTCGCCCGCCGCGAGCACGAGCGACTGGTGCTGAAGCCGAACCGTTCTTACGGCGGCGACCGCGTTTACATCGGACACGGCATGACGCAAATCGAGTGGGAGCGGGCGATCGACGCGGCGCTGGCCGGCGACGAGGCCTGGGTGGTGCAGCGGCTGGCGAGCATTCCGGTGAACGAGTTTCCGGTGGTCGACGAGCGCGGCCAGGTACACGTGGAGCCGTTTTACACGGTGATGGGTTTTGCCCCGACCAAGTATGGCGTGGGCATCGTAGGGCGGGCCTCGCAGAAGCAGGTGGTCAATGTGGCCCAGCGTGGCGGGATGTGCGGCATTCTGATCGGCCGGCCGGTGGGCAAGCTGGTCGGGCCGGGCGAGCCTGCCCGGCGGTGAACGGCTTGCTTTAGCACGCCTCCGGCGGCCGGCGCCTCTTCCTTGTTGCGCCATTGGAGTGCGTCTCGTCTGGCCCGCAAGCGGCCGTCCATGCGACACGCGTGTCGCCTCCGCGCCTGGTGGCCGGAAGGCAGGGGCGTCGCGGTGCCGCCGCGCGCGGCGGAAGGTTGTCGAACGCGAGATCGCTCCGCCGCGCGCGGCGGCGAGTTTTATGGTCGTCCGCCGCGCGCGGCGGAGCGCAACGAGATCCCCCCTTTTGTTTGGGCAGCAATGCTAACCGAAACCTTTTCTAGACAAGCACTTGCGCCGCATGGCCTTGCCGGAGAAAGCCCATGATCCGATAATCAACGAAGGTTTGCTGACCTTCCGTGAATGTGCGAGGTCGATTCGTCATGCCGTCCCCGTTTCCTGGAATGGACCCCTATTTGGAGGGCGAACTATGGACCGCCGTGCATTCGCAGTTGGCGGCGGAGATCGCGCGCCAGCTCGCTCCCAAGATTGCGCCACGTTACGTCGCCCGCACCGAAAAACGCTTTGTCATCACGGCGCCGGATGATCTCGATGAGGCGGAAATCTCCATCTACACAGACGTGGGCGTGCGAACGGTCAAGGCACGACAAAAGGCGAAAGGAACCGCTGCACGAGCAGCGGTTGAGGCGCCGCTGGTTGTGGCTACCCTGATGGAAGAGAAAGCGCCGCACTACTGCGTGGAAATCAGGGATGCCAAGCGCAGAACGCTCGTGACTGCCATCGAACTGCTTTCCCCCTTTGATCAGCGTGGCCGGGGGCGAACGGACTATCTTCGGAAGCGAGATGCGCTGCTTGGCAGCCCGGCGCATTTGATCGAAATCGACTTCTTGCGGAAAGGCGAACGTTTGCCCATGAGGCGAAAATTGCCGGAAGCGGAGTATTTCGTTTTCCTCAGCCGCGCGGGGCAGGGGCCGATTACGGGGGTTTGGCCTGTGCGACTTCAAGATCCCTTGCCCGAGGTTCCGGTTCCGCTTACGAACGGCGATCCGGACTCTTTGCTGGATCTTCAGAAGGCACTCGAAAACGTTTACGATTTCCTCCGTTACGATCTGGATATCGATTACCGGCGGCCCCCGGACGTCCCTTTCACCAAATCGCAAGCGGCACGGGCAGCCGCTTATCTCCGCCGTGCGAAGACTTAGGTGTTTCACGGAACTGGTCTACGGCCCGTCGGCGTGACCCTGCCAGATACATACCGCCAAGTCGGCGCGAATCACGGTCGCTCCCACCGCAACGCACGCCCGCGCCGGCAAAAGCGTCGCGCGCGACGCTTTTGCCCCTCTCCTGCCTGGTCCTCAAGCGGACGCCCCGGGCCGGGCTGATGGCGGTGGTGCCGCTTACGGCTCGGCTCGATCCGCCTGCTCTCGCGCGGTCGAGGCGACACTCGCGTCGCCTCCGCCCTGCCGGCCGGAACGCGCGGGCCGTCGCGGTCCCGCCGCGCGCGGCGGAAGGTTTTATGGTCGTCCGGCGCGCGGCGGAGCGCAACGAAATCCCCCCTTTTGTTTTGGCAACGATGCCAGCCGAAGCCGTTTCTACACAAGCACTTGCGCCGCCTGGCCCCCGGCCGCTTCAACGCGATTTGACGGTAATTGTGCTCTTCGCCGCGCCGAGCCATCAACGCGCGGCGACTTTCGAGTTCAAAGGCCAAGTTCCAACGACCTTGTGGTGTCGGCGTCTCGGTAATCTATGGCGTCATTTTGTCATCTATGGCCTCCGGCCTTCCTCGAAAGCTGCCAACCAATTTCTTCGACCTCCGGCGCCCGGCCTCGTCGCCGTTATAATGCTTGACCGACAGCGTCGATTCCGCCAGCGTCAGGAAAATGAACACGAATGCCAGGATGTGCAGCACGTCGGCCAGCGTCATGACGCTCGCGTCGGGCAGCGACGAAGTGACCACATATTCGTTGGCCACGGCCGCAAAAATTGCCCCAACGCCCAGACCAAACCGCAGATCGAGATCGATCGGCCGGATGAAAAGCGCCAGAAACGCGATGGCGGTGGCGACGAACAGCCCAAAGAAGAGCTTCAAAAAATAGCCCCAGTTCGGCCGCACCAGCGGGATGGAATCGACGAACCCGGAGTAGGTCGACCTGTTGCCGCTCGGCAGCGACGTATCGCCGTAGTTCGTGTGATACTGGTGCTCTTCGACGTTTGCCGTGGGCGTGCCGACCTTCCAGCCGCGCACCTGAAGCTGCGGGCTGATTGCGCAACTCTCGGCATCGTCTTCCGCCGACGACTTCAAACGATTCCGGCGGCTACCTGCGCGTCCTTCTAGCGAAACGACACGACGAAATCCGCCGTGAGCTGGTTTTCCTTCAGGCAAAACCAGTCAATCTGATTGGCGTAGACGCCGGCGTAGGCAGTGATTGGCCGAGGTTTTGCTCGCTTGGGCTGCCCCCTCAAACGAATTTTTCATGGCTAGCCGGATTTACGCCGGAGCCGTGCGCTGTATTATTGGATGCTTGCCGTGTCGAGCAAGCATCTCACAGAGTTGCGACAGCTATGGGCAAGAATCGGTTCATTCCGGCAGAAATCCCACTGGCCGTGAGGAATAACCCGCGGTTTCGGGCGGAGCTGTTGGTCTATGACGAACTTAAAGCGCAGTTGGATCTGACCCAACGCGATTGGACGGTCGTCTATCAGGCGAAATGGCTTCTCAAGGAGCCTTCGCAGGAAGAGCCGAAGGAAGGCGAAGCCGACTTCTTGCTTGCGCATCGGAAGCGCGGCGTACTCGCCGTCGAGGTGAAAGGGGGGCTGATTTCCTTTCGGGATGGCCAATGGTACTCGCGCGACCGGCACGGCGTTGGCCATCCGATCGATCCTTTCGGGCAAGTCGCGCGAAACGCGCGGCATCTGGCAAAAAAGCTGAACGAGTTGCCGCAGGGGATTGTGGGCGGAGGAACATTCGGCTCAGCTTTCGCCAAAGGAGAATCGGCGCCTACAGGATCTGTTTCGCGCCGGCGGCAGGAACGTCTTGAGTTGTACGACGACGATGGAACTCGGTATTGACATCGGCGGTTTGGCTGCGGTGATGATGAGCAATGTGCCGCCCGGCAAAGCGAACTATTTGCAACGTGCTGGCCGCGCCGGGCGACGAGCCGACGGTTCGTCGGCCGTGGTAACCTTTTGCCAAAGCCGGCCATTCGACCGCGCCGTTTTCAAGGGCTTCGGTCGCTACCTCGGCCAGGAACTGCGCCGCCCGCGCGTGCTGCTTGGCCGTGAACGGCTGGCATGGCGGCACCTCGCGTCTTGGCTTCTTGGCGAATTCTTCCGACAAGTGTATGGGCCTGAGGAACGACGTGGGGCCATGAACGCTTTTGGCAAGATGGGAGAGTTTTGCCGCGTCGAATTGCCACGTTACTGGGATGCTAAGCAAGGGGGTATTAAGCCGGAAGTCGCTTGTGCCCCCATGACCGACCTTTCGAATCCGCCCTGGCATGCGGGAGCTGACACACTGGCGGACGCATTTCTGGACTATTTGCGCTGGATACGCGACTTCGGCGGTCCGCCTCAAACAGGGGCGATAAGTCTGCTCAAGGATACCCCGTTGGCAGAACCTGCCGGCCCAGGTTGGCAAGCCATGATCGCTGACGTCGAGCGTCGTTTTCAGGGTGCCATCGACGATTGGCGGAACGACTATGACAAGCTTCTCGGGAGCTGGAACGGGATCTCCGCAACCGACGGAGGTGGACCACGACGTGCCAACGCCATCCGCTACCAATTGAAAAGCTTTTACAGTACCACGGTCATCGAAGCCTTAGCCGACCGGCAGTTTCTGCCCCGCTACGGATTCCCGATCAATGTACATCGCCTCCAGGTGCTCGAGCGAAAAGACTACGGCGAAAAAGACGAATCGGAGAACGTTCGCCGCGCGGAGCAATTTCGTTTGGAACGGCCCGGGTTGCTGGCGATTCGCGAGTACGTTCCTGGCACAACCCTGATGGCTGGCGGCATGTTCATAAAGTCGCGCGGACTCAACCGCCTTGTTTCCTCCGACGCGGAGTCGTTCGGATCGCGAGCCGTCGCGCGCCGTTGCCAGGCGGGGCACCTCTACTTCTCAGAAGCAGGAATTGCTGCTCCCGACAAATGCAACCGCTGCGGCCAGCGCTGGCAGACGGCCTTGCAGGAAATCCTCTTACCGCGGTTTGGCTTCAGCACCGCTGCATGGGATCCGCCGAGAAGGCGAGGCGATGACGATCCAGTGTTTACTAAAACGGAAGTGGACGTACTGTGGGGCACGGAAGGTAGCGCCGACGAAATCAGGGAACCATCTTACGGCGATATTGCCGGACTGCTCGCGACGTACCGTGACGACGGGAGTCTCTTGGTGCTCAATTATGGCCGCGGCGGGCGAGGGTATATTATTTGTTCGCGCTGCGGTTACAGTGATGGTGAAGAACCGAACGCAACGCCCAGCTCAGCGATACGAGCGTCGTTTGATCGCCATGCGCCGCTGTGGTCACACAGCCAGGGACAGAATCATCGTTGTTTGGACGATCCCGGCGCACCATTACGTTGTCAGATACTCGGATCACGAGAGCGCACCGACATGCTGCGACTCGATTTCGACAACGTCAACATGCCAGCGAGCGACCAGCGATTGATGACAACCCTTCAATTAGCCCTGCATCGCGCCGCGGCGGAGCTATTGCAATTGGATGTACGCGAGCTCGGCGCGGAGCTCGTCCCCGCATCTGCGGGTCGTTACTCAATCGTGCTGTACGACAATGTGCCGGGTGGCGCAGGCCATGTCCGCGAGCTGCTCGACGAAGGCCCAGCGCTTTTTCGCTCATCGCTCGGAATACTGCACGGCACCGACGACCACAACCTCCGTTGCCGCGAAGCCTGCCTTGACTGCCTGCTCGGCTATTCCTCGCAATCCGCACACGAGCAAGGGCTAATTGACCGGCGCCTAGCCTTACGTTGGCTTCAGTCCGTCCTTGGGTAGACGTGCATCGGTCGCCGGATGCGTTCGTCATCGCGTTGCGCGACAAGCAACCTGGCCGGAAGGATGTGTTTGGCCGCGCGGGGAGGCTGGAATGCCAGGGGCCGAGGAGCAAAGCATGGGATGGTCATACCGAAAGAGTGCCAGCATTGGGCCGCTGGAGAATCAATGTCAGCAAGTCGGGCGTCGGCTCCTCGATTGGCGGAATCGAACTAATCGACGAAGTTCCGCTGCCCGAGGTCAGCCGCGCCGAGGGCAAGCATGCACTTCACGGTCGTCCGGGGGCAAGCCATTGGCGACTTTGTTCGGCACCCGGGTTGAGGGATGAGGGGCGCCTCCTTGAACGAGTAGCGAGAATACTGAAAACCATTCGGCATAGAAGGGCCGTTCCGCTCACGGAGCGCTTCACGCGGACCAGCAGGCGGTCGGGAAAAAAGGCGTCCATTCGGCATAGAGGGCCGTTCCGCTCACGGAGCGCTTCACGCGGGCCAGCAGGCGGTCGGGAAAAAAGGCGTCCATTTGGCATAGAGGGCCGTTCCGCTCACGGAGTGAGCGGTCTACGATTCCGGCGGACGGCGTTTTTTCCTCGTCAGGTCCATCAGCGAAGGTCGAGATAGCTGAAACAAACCGCAAAAAAAGGCCGCCTCACATGGAGGCGGCCTTAAAAAGTGGCGGGGACAGGATTTGAACCTGCGACCTCGAGGTTATGAGCCTCGCGAGCTACCGGACTGCTCCACCCCGCGTCATTCGTAACCCAATTATAGCGGATTATTGGCGGGCGTCCAGCCGGTTTTTTTGGGAACTGCGGCCTTGCGACCGAGTGCGACATTTCGATCCGGTCACGGTATGCCCTGGTAGAGGAAAAACCTCGCGGCCTCCTGGCCGAGCAATTCGAGCGGCTTGACGCGAATGGTCGGCGAACGGACCGTGCCGGTGACTTCCAAGTTCACGACCTGGTTGGAAAGAAACTGCGTCGCCTCCAGCAGCAGGCCCACCGGCGGCGCGGCCACCAACGCCACGCGCGCCGCCAGCCAGGCAACCACTTGCGCACGGGCGTTCAACTGGCCGGTCTTGGCCGTGACGTTCAGATTGAGCCGGCCGGCCAGCGAGACGTTGCCTTGCGCATAAATCTGAATGCTGCCGCTGGCCAGCGAGAACCGCTCGACGCGAACAACCCCCCGCGAGAGATTGGCCCGCAGCGTTCCTTCGTCGAACGTGGTCGAGCCGGAAACGCCGCCGGTCAGGTAAGGGAGCGTCTGCTGCAAGACCGGCAGCGACATGGCCTGCGTGTCACTGAGCGTGGCATTCAACGTGCCGGTCAGTTCGTTGATGGTCCGCACGTTCCGTCCGGCCAGAGTAAACAGGCCGCTGATCTTGCCGTTGGCCAGCCGGCTGGCGCTGGCCATCGAGTGCAACAAGGTCCGCAGGTCGATGCGCGTAAACTTTCCCTTGCCCTTGATTCCCAGGCCATTGGCCAAGGTCAGGTCGACGTCGCCCACGACGCGGCCCCCCGCCAGTTCGCCGCTGGCGCCGTGCAGTTGAATGACGCCGCGGCCGCCGGTGTCGACGTTGCCGGCCAGCGGCAGGCGCAGGCCGCTGAATTCGATGCCCGCCGCGCGACCTTCGCGGACCGCCACGGCGCCGTTGACCTGCACCGGGCGACGGCCGCCGAAAAAGCCTTGCAGTTGCGCGTCGAGCGTGCCGCGCACCGGCACCGCCGCTTTGGGCGAGAGCGCCACAAGTTGCGCCAGCTCCACGCCTGAAAGACCGATGCGGAACGTGCCGCGACGGGCCGGATTCAAATACACGACCGCATAGCCTGTCAACGAGCCGTCGGCGAAAAGTCCGGAAAGATTGGCCAGCTCCACCTGCTCGCCCGCCAGCCGCACCACGCCGCGCAGCTCGTCGAACAACACAATGCCGTTGAGCGTCAGGTTGTCGATCGACACGTCGCCCGTGCCGGCGGGCAGACCGCTGTGCGCGTCGTGCTCGTATTGAACGCGAAGGCTGATCTGCCCCGTGAGCAGGCCAGACACGCCCCGCGCCTCCAACAGCGGCATGAGCGCATCCAACTGCACGGCCGCCAGCTCGAAGCGACCCTCGTTGACGGGTTGTTCGCCTGGCGGAGCGCTCGGCTGCCAGCGACCGGCGAGTTCGAGCGTTCCGCGCAAGACGGCGCCATGCACGTTGTAATCGAGCGTGCCGCGTTCATAGTCGAGGCGGCCGCTCAACTGACCCAAGGCGGCCGAACCCGCCAGCAATGGAGAGGTATCGAACTCGGCATGGACGCTCCAACGGGCGATGTCGGCCAGCCGGCCGGCGGGAACCGCAATGCCGAGCTTGCCACTAATCTGGCCGCTCAAGCGAACGGGCAATCGACCCATGTCGGTGAGCAGGCTCCCCAGGTCGATCCCCTCCCAGTCGAAGGCGGTCCGGCCGGCTTCCTCGCCCGTCAAGGCAAGGAAGGCGCGGCCATGGACGCTTCCGTCATAGAGATCGGCCCGGAACCGCGTCAGTTCGAGCTTGTCTTTTGACGCCGTGAATTGGACATCGAGAGCATCGACTTTGGCGCCGCCGGCCTCAATCGCCTGGGCGGTCAACGAGCCGTCGCCGGTCACTTCCAGCGGATCGAGCGTGCCGCTGGCGTCGGCCGAAATGTTGAAATCGCCAGCCAGCTTGAGCGGCGGACGGAGCGACCGGGGAAGTTTGTTGACGTCGGCGAGATGGCCGTTGTCGAGCGTGATTTTCGCCTGGAAATCGTGGGGTGCCGCCAGATTCAGGCTGGCGGTGCCGCGCAGCCGGGTGTCGTCCAGATCGAAGGCCAGCCGGGTCAGCTCCGCGCGGCCGTCGGCGAGCGTTCCGCGCAGGAAGGCCTGCTTCATCGACCAGCCGAAGGCGCGCACGGAGGCCAGCGAGACGTCGACATCGCCCGTCCAATTCGTCGGGTCGGTGAGTTTGCCGGCCGGCGCGGCCGCGGTGACGTGCCCCCATGTCCAACCCTCGAAGCGTGACTCGGCGACGGCCTGCGCGAGATTCGGCGGAAGAACGCTCGCGACGCTGCCGATTTGCTTGCCGATCTGGTCCAACATGCGGCCAAAATTGACGCGCCGCCAGCGAAGATCGAGGTTGCCCTGGCTGGTTTCGGCCAGGGGAATCGCGATCGTGCCATCGACGCGGCCGGCGTAGGCGACGACCGCCAGCCGAGAAACCGTGATGCTGTCGCGGGCCGCCGAAAAATCGAAGGCCAGGGAGTCGACCCTCGCTCCGTCGAACCGCAGGTTGCGAGCGTTGAAGTTGCCGCCGCCGTCGACTTCGAGCGGTTCCAGCTCGCCGCGCAGGTCGGCGGAGGCGTTCATCAGGCCGCCCACCCGCACGGGCGGCCGCAGGTTGGTCGCCAGCCGATTGCCGGCGGAAAGATCGGCATTGGCCACCGCGAGCTTGAGGCCGAACTCGTAGGGCGCTGCCAACCCCAGCCGGGCGGAGCCGCTGACCGTACCGCCGCCGAGACGGCCGGCGATTTGAGACACCGTGGCCCGCTTTTCGGAAATCTCGTAGTTGAAGTTGCCTGTGAGCTGCGCCAAGGCCGAATTGACGGTCACAGAAGTCACGCGAACTTGCCCGTTGCCAAGCGTAAAGTTGCCGGCGACGCGGGAGACGTCGATGCCGAGCAAGTTGCCGCGGCCCACGGCAAAATCGCCTTGGCCGTTCCAGGCTTCGGGATCGAGCAACCGCTGGGCGGGCGCTTGCCATTGGGCCGTTGCCGAGGCCAAGCCGCGCCAGGGCTGCCGCTGGCCGAGCACGTCGGCCGCCAGTCGTCCGACGTCGACGTTTCGCACTCGCACGCCCGCGCCGACGTTTCCGGCCAGCTCGGTGGGAAGCAACAGGTTGGCCAGCACCTGGCCGCCGTAGAGATCGACGCGGATGGCCGTCAGGCGGACGCGGCCCAGCGTCCCTTCGAATGGCACCCGCAAGCGGTCGATGTGAATGTCTTCAACTTTGAGCTGCTGGCCGGTGAGCGCGCCCCGCGCGCGAACGCGCCGCGGTTCGAGCGCGCCGACGGCGTCCGCGCTTAGGGAGAACGATCCGTCGACCGCCACGGGCGGCGCGAACTCCGCGTCGAGATTCTTCAGCCAGGCCAGGTCGGGCACCGCCGCGCGTAATCGGGCTGTGAAGTCGTAGGGCGCGGCCAACTTCAGATCGGCTGAGCCGCTGAGCCGGGCCTGCGCCAGCGTCGCAGACAGATTGCTGAGCGCCGCGCGGCCGCGGGCCAACCGCAGATCGAGAGTCAATCGTCCGGGCGGCAGGCCCACCGCTTGCACGTCGTCCAGCGTCAAACGCCCGGCGGCCTGCCAACGAGCCGGGTCGCGAATGCCATCGACCGGCACCCGCCCGCTGAAGCGTCCCGAGGCTGTGCCGCTGGCATGTCCGGACAGTTGGTGTACGCGGTCGAACAGCGTGGCCAGCGGCAATTGAACGAGCGAAAGTTCGGCGGTGAGATCGCCGGGCGGACGCGCCTGCATGCGGGCCGTGCCCGACACCGTTCCATCGCGGCCGTCCTTGTCCGGCACGATGAACTTCATGTCGGTGAGCCGCAGGGCGCCGTCGGCGTAAACAAGGTGCAGCGAGAGGCTTTTGAGCTCGAAGCCGGCCACGGTGAGCGAAGGCGAAGTCAGGTCTCCCTCGACTTCGTAGGCGCTCGGCCGCCACAGCGACCGCCACGGAGCGCCGGCCGACAGGCGCACCGTGACCTGACCCGACAACTCGACCGGCACTTCGACGCCGAAGCGCTTCAAGCGTTCGAGCAACGTTTGCACGGCGACGTCGCGGAACGTCCAATGGACGCCGGCGCGGCGCGGAGGGTTTTTCGATGGCGTGTCGGCCAAAGCTTCGGCCGCGATCGACCAAGCGAGGCCCGCGATCAGAAAACTAGCGAGTCGTGTTGGCGGAGGCGATCTCATCGATGTGCTCTTCTGACGCGGTAGGCGGGCGTTCTGGGAATTATACCGAACACGTGCAATCCCCGGCCCACCATGCTAGAATACTTTGGTACGGCGGTTGCACTGCCGGCGCCGGTTGATTTACCGCACTACCAAGTTTAGACGGAGAATCGCTTCTATGCGTAAGGCGGCATTGGAAAATTGCAAACAGCGGCTGGTGGAGATTCGTGACCGCTTGAACGGCGAGGTGAACCACCTCATCGAAGAAGTGCCGCGAAAAGCGAATCCTGGCGGCGACCTGTCGCATGTGCCGACGCACAATGCCGATCGCGACAGCGAGGGCCTGGACGGCGCCCTGGAGGTGATTCACAACGAAGAAGCCCTTCTCAACGACGTTCGCGAGGCCCTGAACCGCATCGAGCGGGGCAACTACGGCAGATGCGAGGAGTGCGGCCGACCGATTGCCGAGAACCGCCTGGAAGCCCTGCCCTACACCCCTTATTGCATCGACTGCGCCCAAAAAGTGGTCGCCGCCGAGCAGTAAGCAACGCTCATGCAGGTCGAGAGCCTTCGTTTGCTGGCCGAGCAACTGCTCGGCGGTGAGCTATCGGTCGACGAATTCACCGACCGGCTCTCGCGACGCGCCATCGCCGACGTGGGCGTGGCCCAACTCGATCTCGATCGCACGCGGCGCTGCGGCTTTCCCGAAGTCGTCTTCGGCCAAGGAAAGTCGGTCGATGCTTTGACGAACATCTTCGAGGGGCTGCTGGCCAACGGCATCCAGGTGCTGGCCACGCGCATCTCCGCCGAACAGGCCGAACCGCTGCTGTTGCGATTTGACCGCGCGGTTTACAATCCGGTCGGCCGGATATTTCGAATCCCGCTCGCGCGTCTGCCGCAGGCCGAACGGTCGCCGCAAGGCCACGTGGGCATCATTACGGCGGGCACCAGCGATTTGCCGGTGGCCGAAGAGGCCCGCGAGACGGCGGATTGGATGGGCGTGCGCGTGACGATGGTTTACGACGTCGGCGTCGCCGGGCCGCATCGCCTTCCTGCCCGGCTGCCGGAGCTGGCGGGCGTCGACGCTCTGGTGGTGATCGCCGGCATGGAAGGAGCGTTGCCGAGCGTGGTCGGCGGCTATGTCGATTGCCCGGTCATCGCCGTGCCGACGAGCGTGGGATACGGCGCCAATCTGGGCGGCATCGCGGCGCTGTTGAGCATGCTCAATAGCTGCGCGGCGAACGTGACGGTGGTGAATATCGACGCTGGATTCAAGGGCGCTTATGTGGCGAGCTTGATTGCCCGAAAGGCGGCCGGACGCAACAGGGCGATAGGTGTGGATCAATGCGATTTCTGACGCTCGCCACGGATTACGACGGCACGCTGGCCAAAAACGGCCGGGTGTCTGCCGAAGCGCTGGGGGAGGTTGAAGACGGCGACCGTTTGGATGCCGCGGAAAGCCGACGCCGCGTCGTCGCTCCGCGAGAGATTCGGGCACGATACCGACGACGCACGTATCAACCCGCCCTGCCGTGGTGGCGGATCCAACCGACAGCGGTCGCGGCGAATAAACCATTCTCGACCGCGGGGCGCGGCGCGTCAATCCGGCGCTTGCAGGCGCTCGGCGACCATCTTCGATAATTTGTTGGAACCGGTTTTCGACAGATGCGCCTCGTCGGTGAAAAACTGGTCGGGCATCGCGTCGTGCAGGTCGACCACCGTCGGCGGATCTTCCGGAAACGCGCTCGCGATCACGTCCCGAAAGCACTTTTCGGCGTTGGGCGGAACTTGACGCCGGATGTTCGACCGCATCGGCATGTTGATCACATAGACCTTGGCCCCCAGCTTGCGAAAGTCGCGCAACATGCGGACAAACGAACGTGCCTGGTCGCCGTCAGGATCGTAATTCTCGGCTTTGAAGTGCCCGCGCTTCGACCAGAAGTCGATCTGCAGGTGGGAAAACTCGCCTTCCCGGTCGTCCAGGTGCCAAAGCCACAGCGGATCGTCGTCCCACGGCTCGGGACTGGGAGCGAACAACCGCTCGGCGCTGACCCCCGCCAGACGAAACACCCACAGCCGCAAAGAGTAAATGTGCGATCGCAAAAAGTGACCGACCACGATGCGGTGGAAAATGCCCCAGTGCATATAAATGCCGCTCAACGGACTCAGAAAAGCCAGGCTCGTGCGCAACGACCGGAGACGGCGGCCGACGACCGCCTGCGGCACCATCGTCGGCTCATCGCCCAGATAACGTTCGCCCACGAGCATCTGGGGATGAACTCCCAACGCGACGACGGACGGCTTCAAGCTGCAAAAAAAGATCGGCTGCATCACGCTTTCGAGGTTCTCGAAGCTCAAGCCGGCGCCAGTCAGCACGATCCAACGGTCGGCAGAAGTGGCCCCGGCGTCCAGGTATTTGCGCTGGATGCCCGTGGCGGTCGTCGAAACGCCGATATAAACCCCCAGCCGCGTGCCGGGCGGCAACTGGCCGTGCAGGTGCAAGCGGTCGATGGCCGCCACCCGGCCCCAGGTTTTTTCGTACATCTGCCAGCCCAGCGGCCGTTGCCGCGGGTGCAGCGCGGCGGCGTCGCTGCCGAACGTGAAGCCCAGCACGTAGTGCATCGCCACGAAGACCAGCAGCACGCCGGCCATCACGACGAGAATGCCGCGATAGCGCGAGAGGTCGAAGCCCGCCGCCGCCAGCCGTCTAAAAACCTTGGTAAAAAAACTGCGCACCGCTTTCACCTAGCCAATATACCAACAGGAGTTGAACCACCACCCACAGCAGCCGCAGGACAAACTGCCAGAACGGGATGCCGCCTTCGTTCGATTTCGAACCTGCCATTTTTCGCTTTCACTTAATCGTCATCGTAGGGTGGGACCAGCGAGCTTGCCCCACCCTACACTCTATTCTCGCGGCCAATTCGCTACCAGTAGCGTGAAGGCGAAAAAGACCTGCGTCAAGATGGAGGCCGCCACCCGGATGCCGGGATTGGCACGATAACGATTCATGGCTTCACGGCTGAGCCGCTTTTGCAGCCAGGCGCGGTACCAGTTGACCGTCACCAGCCCCGCGGCGTTGAGCACGCCCCACATCAGCCAGCGCCAGTTCAACTCGTGCCACAGGCCGCAAAGCACGAACGCCACGGTGAACGCCACGCTGGCGCACCACAGCGCCCTCTGCGGACCGGCGCGGCGGAGCAGCGCCAGCTGCACGGGAATGAACAGGTTGCGGTAGACGAACCGCGACAACGACATGTGCCAACGGTCCCAGAAGTCGATCAGGTTCCGCGCCACGTAAGGGCGGTTGAAGTTTTCCGGCGTGGCCACGCCCATCAAGCGGCCCGCCCCGACCGTGATATCGCTATAGGCGCTGAAATCGAGGTAGATCCAGAAATAAAACAACACCATTTCGACGCCCATATAAGGAAAGCCGGCGCTGAAGTGCGTCAAAAAGGCCCGATCGACGATGGTTGCCAGCACGTACTTCTTGAACAATCCGTGGGCGATCCGCTCGACGCCGCGCAGGGCATCCGAGGCGGTCAGGGGCGGCGGCACGGCCGGCTGCGCCACGAAATCCGCATAACCCTGGATCGGTCCGGCCGCAAGCATGTGAAACGGCAGCAGGTAATTGACCGTCGACGGCAAATCGGGAGCGGGGTGCCGTCCCTCGTGCGTCAGCCGCAGCACTTCGACCAGCCGCAACGCCACGTAGGAAAATCCGATCGCCAGCAGCACTGATTTAAGCGGCTGCACGCGGTCGCGGGAAAGTCCAACGGCGTCGAGCGCCTCCCTGACACCGTCGGCGTCGTAGAGCGTTTTTACCGAGAGCTTGTGCATGACGAACAGGCCCAAGACCGCCAAGCCTCCCAAGATCAGCGGCAAGACGCTCAGCCGGCGACGTTCGATCGCACGCAGCACAATCCAAACCGCCAGCACGCCGGCGCACGCCATGCCCAGCCCGGACGAAAACACCACCGCCGCCCCATCTCGCAGTGACCATCGTTGCACGAGATCCCAAACGCGGCGCAGATCGGGAGCGCCCAGCAGCAGGCCGAGAAACCCCAGGTTGACGGCGGCCCAGGCCCATTTGCGCAGCACGGGCGAAACGATCGGCAGCAGCACCAGCACCGCCAGCGCCAGGACGCACCAGAAGCCTGGGCCATAGAGATCGAGTGTGGATAGGTCCATCTCGTGTCAGAATCCGCTTCGCACGAAGTCGGCCACCCTCTTGCTCGCCCACCTCGACCCTAACTTACCTCCGCCTGTCCGCCGCCGCCGCTGGCGTCAATGCGCGGCCGCGTCGACCTTTTGCCGCAGACGGGCCTCGATCAGCTCCGCCAGCTCGCCGACGTTCTGCCATCCGGAGATTTCGGAGCTCGTGAACCGGACGCCAAACTCCCGCTCGGCATGGACCATCACGGTCACGTGCGTGAGCGAGTCCCAGCCATCCAAGTCCTTCCCACTGGTTTGGGGTGTCAGCGTCAAGCTGTCGTCCAGCAGGACGGTGCGAAAGATCTGTTCGAGCCGAGCAAGGATGGCATCCATGCGACCATTATGCGACAGCCGGCGTCGGCTTGCAAGCAACGCCGGCCGGAAAGGGCAAGTCGGTGCTGGTGGTAGCGATCGTGCCAAATGGCCACGGGGGGAAAGCGTAGGGTGGGACCAGCGAGCTTGCGAGCGCCGGCCCACCACGAAGAGGCGTCAGCTTTCAGGTGTCAGGCGTCAGGACGAACAACCTGATGCCTCATGCCGAACGATGGTGGGCCGGCGCTCGCAAGCTCGCCGCTCCCACCCTACGAGGATGGCTGCGTTCGTGAGACAAACCCAAATCTAAGACACTACCCCCGCCGGCCCGGCCGGACCTTGCGGTCCGGCCGGGCCACCCACGCTTACGCCGGAGCCAGCTCCTCCAGCTCGCGGGCCAGCCGCTTCCGGGCCACGTGCAGCCGGCGCTTGATCGTGCCGACCGGCGAGTGGAACTCGTCGCTCATCTCGATCAAGGAGTGGCCCTTGACGTAGAACGCCACCAGCGTCTTGCGGTCGAGCGGTCCCAGCCGGCGCAGACCTGCCCGCACCTGACGCCGACGCTCGGCCGCCAGCACGTTGGCCAACGGCGTGTCGGTGTCCTGGCTGATCGCCTCCAACGTCTCGCGCTCGGCCGTGATGACCGGACCACGACGCACCTGCCGGTTGATCGCCAACCGGTTGGCGATCGCCCGCAGCCAGCCGCCGAAGCACTCCGGCTGCCGGAGTTGGCCGATCTTGCGCAGGGCCTGCACGAACACCTCTTGGGCCAGTTCCTGCGCCTCGCCCCGGTCGCGCAGCCGCCGCAGGGCCGTGCCGAACACGACCCCCTGAAACTGCTCGACCAGTTGGCCGAAGGCCTCGCGGTCGCCCTGTTGGGCGGCGCGCACCCGTGCCACCAACTCCAGCTTCTCGTTCGTCAGTTCTTCGGTCTCTTCAAGGGCGGTCATGATTCTCTCCTTTTGCTGCCGCAAACGTTGCGGCCACAGGCACACGCAAAAAAAACGGGGCAAGTCACGGTCGGCGAATGAAAGATCGCAATGGATCTCGCGCTTCGCAGCCCGGCGGCCGCCTTCCGTCCAAAATCAGTGCTGAGGGTTCGCCCGAATCGGGCGACCGCTTAGCTCCGTCTGGCGGAAGGGTGCTGGGCGGCGGGTTTCCGCTGCCAGCACCGCGGCGCTGGTCCGGTCTGCGAGCATGAACTCGCCGGGACCGTTGTCAGCGCCAGGGCCGTGGCCGGCTTGAGCAGGCGTTCGAGTGCCGCTAAAAACCTGGCCGCCGCCTGAGTGGCGTGTTGATAGAAGTCGCGCATGCACAAGAGGTTATCGCGGCGCACCTCCACCGTACCCACGACCAGGCGGTCCTGGCGAATGCCAGCAACGGTCGAATTGGTCAAGGTGTGGAGGATGTTCCGCATGGCAACCTTCTTGCGCTTATTTAGCGCGATTGGAGAGAAGTTACGCGTGGCGGGCGAATCCGTTATCGCCCGCCCTCTTACGCTTAAGCCTGTCATGCCCAGATCGCGCCGTCAAGCGCAAGGGGGCGAAATACCGTCATCGGCCGGGAAATGAACCCGGCAGATACCGTAATCGACGCACGGGCCGGCAAAAGGTTCGCGCGGAAAAACGATTTTTTAAACGGCGGTTTCGCCGCCCCAGCACGAACTGACCCCCCATTTCAGCGCCGCACAAAAGGAACCGCGAACTGCAATCCACGGCCTGCCAAGCGGTTACGAGCACCCAGTTTTTTGGTATTCTATGGGGACACGTGTTCCCGCCTGGCGTGTCGTGGTCGCACGACTGCCGGGCTTCTGCCATTTTTGGAGTGTCCTGGTGATTGCCCGCGTTCGCGTGGTTCGATTCAAGCGGTTTGCCGATCAGGTCTTCGATCTCACCGGCAATTCCATCTTACTGGCCGGACCGAACAATTCCGGCAAGACCACCCTGCTGCACGCCATCGCGGCGTGGCATCTCGCTCTGAGACGTTGGCTGGCTGAGCGAGGGGAGAGCGGCGGAAAGAGGCGGATCAGCTTGGTCCTGGACGAGTTTACCGCGCTGCCGCTCCGCGAGATGAACTTACTCTGGCTGAACCGACACACCGCCAGAAAAGTGCCCGGCAAGAAACAGCCCACGTCCGCCCCGATCTACATCGAGGTTACCGTCGGTCAAGGCCGTCGTGTGGAAGAGTCGCTGACCATCGAGTTCATGTATGCGAACGAAAAAATGGTCTACGTGCGGCCGGTCACCGCGCCGGACAACCCGACCCCCATCGAGAAGCTGCCGGAATTTGCGCAGTCTCTGAACGTCGTGCATGTGCCGGCATTCTCGGGCATCGGAACCCAGGAACCGCGTCACGCTCCCGGCATTCAGAACAAGCTCGTAGGTGAGGGAAAGCCCGGCGAGATCGTCCGTAACCTGCTGCTTGAGATCTGGGAAGCCCCCGCCGGTAAACAAGCTTGGAAAGACCTGCAGGGCGACATCGAGCGGCTCTTTCAATGCGAGTTGCTCCCGCCGGAGTTCTCCGAGGCGCGGCCCTATGTCGTATGCGAGTATCGACCCAAACCGAACCCGGCAGACAAGGCATCGCGCCCGCCCAAGCTTGACATCGCCAACGCCGGCAGCGGATTCCACCAGGTGCTGCTGCTTTTGGCTTTCTTTCACGCGCGCCGCGCAGCGGTGCTCCTGCTGGACGAGCCCGATGCCCACCTGCACTTCATTCTGCAGCGCGAGATCTTCGATCACCTTCGCCTGGTGGCCCACCGCCGGAGTTGCAAGCTGATTGTGGCGACCCATGCTGAGGTGTTGCTCAGCGGCGAGGAGCCCGAACAAATCATTTCCTTCATCGGACAATCGCCACGGCGGTTGTTGCGGCCTGAAGAAAAGCAACGCGTGCAAGAGGCCCTACGGCGATTGACGGCACTCGACCTGCTGCAGGCGGACCACGTCGGTGCGGTGTTGTATGTGGAAGACGGATCGGACCACAAGCTGCTTCATAGCTGGGCCAATGTGCTCGACCATCGGGCGGCCGATTTTCTGCGGTTTCCTTACGTCGTCCCATTGCACGGCAAAGGCAACCTGGATGACGCCAAGAAGCATTTCCAGTGTCTGCGCCTGGCCCAAGAGCGAATCAAGGGGCTGGTCATCGTCGATCGCGACGCCGTGGAGCGTTCCGGCGATTTGCGGGCCCCTGAGGGGCTCGACATGTTCCGATGGGGCAGATACGAGATCGAAAACTACCTCCTCGTGCCCGCGCTGGTCAGGCGCTACCTGCAAGATCGGCAGGATGCTCTGTTTGCACAAGCCGACGAGCAAATCGTTGACGCGGAATTCGCCTCCAATTTTCCCGCGGGCATCGACTTTCTCCGAGACATTCCGGCCCTCCGCGATCTTAAGGCCAGTGATTTTCTCACCGAGTTGCTCGGCAAGACGCACTCCCCCTTACCCAAACGCGACCTTTACATGTTGGCGCAGCTCTCGGCGGCCGACGAAATTCATGCCGACGTGCGTGACGCTTTGGACCGCATTGCCCAGATTTTGCCTGGCAGCATCCCCAGTATTGAAGCGAACTCGGCGCCGATCGATGTGAACGGCACCGACGACGCGGGCGAAGCGTCCAGCGGCCTATGAATTAATGAAAAACCCCTCTAATGCTCGATCCGTCGTTGATTGATGGATGCCAGGCGGTGGCTGACAGAGCTAGCCAAGCACTGACGGCGTGCCGAAGCGAAAAAATCTTTTCGAGAGGCCCTTGAACCCTTTGGCATCTTAGGTTTATACTCAGTCGCTTTCAATCAGGCCGATCGATCAGGAAGTTGTCAGGCTATGAAAGTACGCGCCAGCGTGAAACGCATCTGCGAAAACTGCAAGCTCGTCCGCCGACGCGGCGTGGTGTTCGTCGTCTGCAGCAATCCGCGCCATAAGCAACGCCAGGGCTGATCGGAAGGGCCGCTCCGCTGAAACGTCAGCCCCGTTGCGCCAGGCAGGGGCGAGACGATTTAAGTTCAAGGGAAACAACAAGTTATGCCACGTCTATTGGGTGTCGATATTCCGAACGACCGGCCGGCGATCATCTCGCTGCAATACCTTTACGGGGTCGGCAAGAAGGTCGCACGCGAGCTTTGCCACAAGGCGGGCATCAATCCGGCGGCCCGCGCCCGCGACCTGGCCGAAGATGAGTTGGCTAGGCTGGCGGCGCTGCTGGACAAAGACTACGTCGTCGAGGGACAGTTGCGGCGGCAACTGGCTCAGAACATCTCGCGGCTGAAAGACATCAACTGTTATCGCGGCATCCGTCATCGACGCGGGCTGCCGGTTCGCGGCCAACGCACGCGGACCAATGCCCGCACCCGCAAGGGACCCAAGAAGACGGTGGCCGGCAAGAAGGGCGTCAAAGACCTGAAATAAGAGGACTGGATTTAACCGGTGGCCAAGACCAAACGACGAAAGGTGCGCCGCAATGTCACGCTGGGCGTGGCGCACATCAAGGCGACGTTCAACAACACGACCGTAACCATCAGCGACACCAAGGGCGACACGCTCTGCTGGGCGAGTGCGGGCACGTGCGGCTTCAAAGGGAGCCGCAAGAGTACGCCCTTCGCCGGCCAATGCGCCTCGCAGCAGGCCGCCGAAAAGGCAATCAAATTCGGCGTCAAAGAAGTCGACGTGCGCGTGAAAGGGCCGGGCAGCGGACGCGAAAGCGCAATCACCGCCTTGCAGTCGGCCGGCATCACGGTGAAGAGCATCGAAGACGTCACGCCGCTGCCGCACAACGGCTGCCGGCCCCCGCGTAAACGTCGCGTCTAGCTAGTGGTTAGTAGCTAGTCGAGTGGAGATCAAGTGGCGCATTTATATCGGGCTGGCGACTGAACCCTGAACCCTGAACTCTGAACCGTACACCATGGCTCGTCATACTGGACCTGTTTGCAGACTTTGCCGCCGCGAGGGAATGAAGCTGTTCCTCAAGGGAACGCGCTGCGATACGCCGAAGTGCGGCATCGAGCGGCGCGATTCCAACCCCGGCATGCACAACCAACGCCGCGGCAAGCTGACCGACTATGGCATCCACCTTCGCGAAAAGCAGAAGGTGAAGCACTACTATGGCGTCCTCGAACGCCAGTTCCGCCGATACTTTTCCGAGGCGCAGCGGTCGAAGGGCAACACCGGGGCCACGCTGATGAGCTTGTTGGAGCGGCGGCTGGACAATGTCGTGCATCGGCTGGGCTTCGGCCAAAGCCGCGCCCAGGCCCGGCAGTTGGTGGCCCACGGGCATATCACGGTCAACGGCCAGCGGGTCAATATCCCCAGCTATTTGCTCAAGCCGGGCGACGTGGTGCGGGCCAAGAACCGGGCCAAGAGTCTGCAGGCCGTGCAGGCGAACCTGGCCGAGAATCAGCGCCAGGTGCCCGACTTCTTGACGCTGGGCGAGGGACCGATTCCGGAGGGGCGCGTGTCGCGCTTGCCTGAAGATTTCGACGTCTCGATTCCGGTCCAGACGCAATTGATCATTGAGTTGTGCTCCAAGTAAGCACTGGCTGATAGAGGTTTCAGACTCGCTCGGATCGCAGCCGAGGCGACGGTCTTTTTTCGCGGGAGGGTTCACATGCGGATTCGTTGGCGTGGGCTTGAGTTGCCCAGTCTAGTGACGTGCGATCGGTCGACGTTGACTTCCACCTACGGCAAGTTCATCGCCGAGCCGTTCGAGCGCGGCTTCGGCACGACGATCGGAAACAGCTTGCGGCGGATTTTGCTGTCGAGCTTGGAAGGCAGCTCGGTGACGCAGGTCAAGATTCACGGGGCGCAGCACGAGTTCACGACTTTGCCCGGCGTGGTCGAGGACGTGACCGACATCGTGTTGAACATCAAGGCGCTGGTGGTCAAGAACCACAGCGAGAGCACCAAGGTCATCCGCATCGAGAAGAAGGCCAAGGGCCTGGTGACGGGGGCCGACGTCAAGACCGACGACACGGTGGAGGTGATCAACAAGAGCCATGTGCTGGCCACGCTGACCGAAGACGTGCCGATCGAGATCGAGATGGTGGTGGAAAACGGCCGCGGCTACGTGCCCGCCACGGAACACAGCCCGAACGTCGAGATCGGCATTATTCCGGTCGATGCGATTTTCAGCCCGGTGGTTCGCGTGCGCTACGAAATCGAAGAGACGCGCGTCGGGCAAAAGACCAACTACGACAAACTGACTTTGGAGATTTGGACCAACGGCTCCGTCGGCCCGGAGATGGCGATGGTGGAGGCCGCCAAGATTCTCCGCAAGCATCTGAACCCGTTCATTCAGTACTCCGAGTTGGGCCCGCAGGTGTTTGGCGATGGCCGTTCGGCCGCTCCGGTGCTGTCGGAGGCGATGCTCGAAGAGAGGTTGAGCAAGCGCGTGACCGACTTGAATTTTTCGGTGCGCTGCCTGAATGCTCTGGAGCAGGAAAACATTCAGACCCTCCGGGAATTGGTGAGCCGGACGCCGGACCAACTTCTCGACATCCGCAATTTTGGCGATCAGGCGCTGTCCGAGGTGCGCGAAAAGCTGGGCGAGTTGGGACTACGGCTCGGCATGCGCGTGCCGGCGGCATCGTCGGTGTGAGGAGGGTAGGGTGGGACCAGCGAGCTTGCGAGCGCCGGCCCACCGCGTTCAAGGCGATAGGCGTTGGGCGTTAAACATAGAACTCAACACGAGGTAACCAAGCCATGCGACATCGACGAAAAGGCCGTGTTTTGGGGCGGTCGCCCAGCCATCAACGGGCACTGCTGCGCAACCTGGCCAGCGCTCTGTTTCTCACCGAGCGCGACGCCGAGCACGACGAGAACGCTCCCAAGGTCAAGGGCCGGATCATCACCACGCTTCCCAAAGCCAAGGAGCTGCGGCCCGTCGTCGAGAAGTGCATCACCATCGCCGTACGCGGTTTGCGGGCCGAAGAAGAGGCCTTGCAGTTCGGCAGCGACGCCCAGCGCGACAGCGAAGAGTGGAAGCGCTGGCGGCAGGGTCCGCAGTGGCAGAAGTGGGCCGCCGCGCGAGCGCCGGCCGTCACCGCGCGGCGCCGCGTGCTGACCATGTTGGGCGACAAGCAGGCCGTGCGCGTCTTGTTCGAGCAGGTGGCGCCGCGGTTCCTCGACCGCAACGGCGGTTACACGCGCATTTTGAAGCTGGCCACGCCGCGCTTGGGCGACGCCGGCGCGCGGGCCATGATCGAGTTCGTGGGCGTGCGCGATCGGGCCACGCAGCGGGCCCAGGCGCCGAAGTTCGAATCGGCCGCCGAAGGCCAATGACGCGGCCGAGCGCATAACCTTTGGTTCGTGAGTCGAAGAAGACTTGGCACAAGGGCACGTGTATGGCGCAAGCACCGACTTCCAACGCTCCGGCACAGTCGCGCGGCTTCGATTTCACCTATCATGTCTCTCGGCTCTGCGCCGATCTCTGCCAGCGGCTGGAGGAGATGCGGCACATCGACATGGGCCGCGTGGCCCTACGCTATTGCCAGGTGCGAAGGCCCGGCGGCTATGGTTTGCAGGCCAGCTTGACGCCGTTGCGTTTCGAGGAAGGCCGCCTGCGGACGACCCGCGGCGGACGGCACTGGACCATCCAGCGACTCTACGGTGCGCAAGGGCAGGAGATGCTCTACTTGTTGAGCTTCTACCTGCCGCGGTTCTTGAACCAGGCGTTCGAGGAAAAACTGGCGACCGTGGTACACGAACTGTGGCACATTTCGCCGCAGTTCAACGGCGACGTGCGCCGCCTGCCGGGCCGCTGCTATGCCCACGGCCACAGCGAGGAGCACTATCACGCCCAGATGCGGCGCCTCTCTCGCCAGTGGTTGGCGCTCGGTCCGCCGCCGGCCACCTACGAGTTCTTGCAATACGACTTTGCCCAGTTGCGCGGCGCCTTCGGCCCCATTTATGGCACGCGGATCAACACCCCGCGATTGATTCCGGCTGAAACGGAGCTGGCTCGCGTCGAGCGTCTATAGTTCACGCGGCCGAGAACGAGACATTTTTTCCGCGAGCAAAAGCGGTGGCTGGGGCAGAGCTTGGCCCGATACCGTCTGGCGCCCTTCAACAGCGTGGCGGCCAAGTGATGCCCCGGTTGGACGCACCGGGGCATCGCCAATGTCTCATTCTCGGCCGCGTGAAGTATAAGTTGGCCCTAGCGACACTCAGCCAGGATTCGGCGATAGGCCTCGCGGGCGGCTTCGTAGGCTTGCTTGGCCGCGTCGCGCTCGGCGCCCTCGCGGATGGCGGGCGACTTCTTCTGCCAGCAGACGTCGACCGCGTCCAAGCACCATTGGGCGCTCCGCTTGCTCGCCCGCACCGGAGCGCCGTCCAACTCGACGAACACCGGATTGGTGTGCGAGCTGGCAAAGATGCGCAAGGCAATCCAACACGAGGCCGAGGGCTGATAGTCGAACTCGATTTCGCGGATGTCGCCGTCGGCCTCGATCTCGCGCTTTGCGACCGGTTCGCCGTTGACGATCAACTCCACCGGCACGCGGCGAGTCTCGCCGGTGCGCGCCCGCTCCAAATGCCAATAGGGCTTTTGATCGAGCGGCGTCTTGCGGATGGTTTCGTTGGGCGTTTCGTCGAGAAACGCGGCCACGCGGGCGGATACCTTCAGCTTGTCGCCCTGGTTGACCGCCAGCACGCTGGCTTGGCCCCTATCGTACGAGTCACCGTCGCCCAGCTCGCCGACGCCCAGCGTGCGGTCGCCGTCGCTCACGCGGAAGTCGATCAGGTGGCTGAGCCCGTCGCCGACGTAACTGCGGCCGTCGCGGATGCCGTTGACCCAGGCGTCGTAATCGAGCGATTGTCTCGCTTGGCCGCCGAGCTTCACGTAGGAGCGGCCCAGCCCGACGCGCTCGCCGTAGATGCAGGGAAAGTCGGTCTCGCCGCTGATCCGGGCACGGTAGCCGCAGTTCAGCGTGTGATACCAGATGTTCAATTCCCAGACGATCGGCGTATCGACGGCCGAGATGAAGTCGCACACGCCGTGCGTCACATCGACGATAAATTCGTTGGCCCCGATGCCGTCGAACTTCGGCATCTCGTAGGTGGGCAGCGTCCGCGAGGCGACCTGCAGGCCCCAGCCGCTGTGCGAGAAGCCGACCACGCCGCCCTGCTCTTTGCCCCAACGCAGCACCGGCAAGTCCCAGCTCGGCCACTCTTCGATCTTCGTCGTGCCGGGGTAATCGTCTTCCGTCAGCCGCAGCAGGCAGAGGTGCCCGGCGTGCGAGCTGGGAAAGCCGGAGACTTCCACGTCGTAGCGCATCAGGTTGTGCGGGGTGGAAAGCTGACTCACGCCGCCCTCGAAGAACTGCTTTTGGTGATACCAGCACGGTCCCCAGGAGAGCACGCAGCCGACGTTCAGGTCTTCGCCGACGATGTGGCGGATCATATCGGCCGGCGTCACGCCCTCGGTGGGCGCCTCGTAATGGGCGCAGCCGGCGCTGTGAACGTGGTGGTCGCCGGAGTACCAGCCGAGATCGGCCATCTTGATCCACCGTGCGAGCTGAAACCGCTCGTGGTGCTCGCCGGCGGACGGCACGCTGATCTCGCGTTTCAGCACGCGGTATTCCGGCCCGCGGGTGTAAGTCACCTCATAGTCGCCGGGCGGCAGCAGTACGCTCTCGCCGTCGGCGCGATACACCTGGTCGTGAAAGAAGAAGTCGGGCGCCAGCCGCCGTGCCCGTGAGGGATAGATCCGGCCGCGATGATCGCGAAACACGAACTGAGCGGTGGTCGGCTGGCCGTCTTCGTCGAGCACCTCCAGCACGACCTTGACCGCGGAGCGGCAGCCGAACAGCAGGTTGACTTCGTTGCGGAAGCCGAGGTCTTGCGTCCCTTGCCCGACGTCGAAGGCCAGCTTCGCTTCGCGCTGGCCGGCGTCGCGGCTGTAAAGCTCGATGATGCGGTATTCCAGGGCCAGGCCCGAAAGGTCGGCGTTGAGCGGCTGCGAGTCGAACATGGCCACGTCGATCCAGCGATTGGCCAACTCGGCCGGCGCAATGGTGTCTTTCGCGTTCGGCTTGCCGGACGAACGAAGCACTTGCGGCGCGGCGTTCGGACTGCTGACCCGCAGCCGAGCGGTGACGCCCGCCTCATTATGCACCTTGACCAGGAACACGCGCCAGCCGTGCTCGATCAGTTCTTGCGGGGCCGGGCCGGGAGCGACTTTCACCCGGCTTTCGGCGTTGATGTTGACGGCGGCCAGGCAGAGCGGATCGAGCACCGCTTGCAGATGGGGCAAGCAGGTTGACGGCTCGACGTCGTCCATCGCCGCCGTCATCGCCGCCTGCTGCCGCTCGTCGAGCGGACTGCCGAGCAGCCCGAGGGCTTGCACCACCCGCCGCACCTGCGCCTTGAGCGGTTGCAGCTCGACCTGGCGGACGACGGGCAGCGCAGGCGGTTGGAGCTTGGCGACGTCGGCGGCCCCGGTCGTGGCGGGCACGAGGAAGAGGACCGCGAAGAAGGGTAAGTATCGTCGAGCGTTCATGGTGCAAGGATCGTAGGGTGGGGCAAGCGAGCTTGCGAGCGCCGGCCCACCATAGGGTTCAGGGTTCAGGGTTCAAGAACATCCGACTTGACGTTCGCCTGACGCCTTTTTCCACCTTACAGGATCTCCTTCGGACAGAGCAGCCTTCATTTTACCGACCCGCCAGGGAGGGCACAATTTGTGGATCTCCAATTCTTGCCCCATCAGCGAATCGCCCCAACGGAAAGCCGCCGCCTGGCAGTACCGGCCCGATGCTTCCATGGAGCAGGGCACAACCATGGCGGCGATGTTGAATTCGCTCCGGGTCTAGCTCGCCGCCCCCTGCCGGCTTGTCCGGCAGGAGCGCAGTTTGCCGGGCTAACACGCGCAGCAGTCGATCACGCCGCCCCCTGCCGGCTTGTCCGGCAGGAGCGCAAGTTTGCCGGGCTAACACACGCAGCAGTCGATCACGCCGCCCCCTGCCGGCTTGTCCGGCAGGAGCGCAAGTTTGCC
>Ga0307373_10002296_pt1 | contig 34621 bp, 36 predicted proteins | sample OX2MG_FD_202534 | JGI IMG/M metagenome (GOLD analysis project Ga0307373, IMG submission 202534) | Soil microbial communities from Risofladan, Vaasa, Finland - OX-2 | ecosystem: Environmental > Terrestrial > Soil > Coastal area > Acid sulfate soil | place: Finland: Risofladan, Vaasa | collected...
AGCCTCCTGGGGCATTTCCTGGCCAACCAGGAGGAGATGCTGGAGAAGCTCGAGCGCTTCTTCTTCCCCGAATACATCCGGCTGATCGCTCGCCTGCTGCCGGAGGCGCCGCCCGACGACGGGACGCTGGACGATGACGGCCAGGACGACGACGGCTGGGACGCCGTCCCGGCGTTCGCGCCCAGCGACGAGGCGAGCGGCTGCGGCGAGCCCGGCGAGGCGCCTACCGTAGTCAACGGCGAATCTACGGCGCCGGACGCGCAAACCGGCGCGCGCGCCGCAGCGATGGCCGACGACGCGCGCCCCACGACCGAGGCGCCCGCGACCGTTGACAACGGTGAAACTACGGCGCCCGCCCCGCGCGGCGCGGCGATGTCCGGCGGCGCGCCCTGGGCGAGCGGGCCGCCGGCGACCGTTGACAACGGCGAAAATACGGCGGGCGCGGGCCCGGACGACCCCTCGACATGAGACGGTTTGTCCACGCCCGGCGACGCCGGCTTCAGCGCTCCGGGCGCGCCTGCGGCAGCACCTTGCGCTCGGCGAGACGCGCGAACCACTTGGCGAACATGGCCTCGGTGTCGATGCAGTCGCCGAAGCCTGCCTGGCGCAGCTTGATCGTGCTCACCAGGGTGGCCGGCAGCGGCCCCCTCGCGCCCCAGCCGAAGAGGAGATCGGCGTAGTGGTGCGATTGGCCCAGGAGCTCGGCCATCGGGATCGGCCTCAGGCCATGCCGCGCCACGATCCGCTCCCAAGCCGGCGCGTGCTCGGGCAGAAACCGCGAGAGCTGCACGGCGCGCCCGAAAGCCGGTTCGAGGCCCAGCGCCGCGGCGATCGCCGGCCAGACGTTCTCCCAGACGAACACGTCGCCGTTGGTGATGTTGAAGGTCTCGCCGCGCGCCGCCTGGCTCTGCGCCGCCCAGGCGAGCGCCCGGGCGACGAGGTCGGCGTCGACGGCCTCGATGACGTGGTCGTGCTCGCCCGGGCAGAGGAACGGCAGGCCCAGCTCGCGGCAGATCGCCCCATAGGCGCCGATCACCGGAACCAGGTTCATGGCGACGCCGAGAGCGCCGCCGAACACCACCTGCGGTCGCCAGATGGTGAAGCTCCAGCCCGCGTCGCGGGCGGCGGCGCGGATGTAGTCCTCCTGCAGCCAGTAGAAGTTGGCGTGCGGATCGCGCGGCGCGCGCTCGCGGGCGGGAACCTTCAGCCGGTGCAGGTGGGCGCCGTAGGCCTTGGTTCCCTGCAGCACGCTGACGTGGCGCAAGCAGCGGGCGCGGCGGGCGAGCGGGTCCATGAGGTTGCGCATCATGGCGAGGTTGGTGCGCATCTGGTCGGCCTCGAGCCAGCCGGGCATCAGCCCCGGCTTCTCGAAGAGGGCGGCGTAGACGACGTGGGTCACGCCGGCCAGGCCTTCGGCCGCCGCGGCGCAGGCGTCGGGGTCGGTGAGGTCGAGGCCGAGATGCTCGAAACCGGTGGGCGCGGGGTCCGGCGGCCGGCGCGACAGGCCGATCACCCGCCACTCGGCGAGCCGGGCGAAGTGCTCGACGGCGGCGGCGCCGACGACGCCGCTCGCCCCGGCCACCAGCATGGTCCCGCCCGGCCCGGCCTGGCTCATCTTCGGCGCCTCATTGCAGGATGTTCACCGCCCGGCCGGCGACGATGACGATGGTGATGAGCGAGACGCAGGCCTGGAACATCATCAGGAGCTTGGCGCGGGCGGTGAGCGGCATGGTGTCGGTGGGCGAGAGCGCCGTGGCGTTGGTGAAGGCGAGGTAGAGATAGTCGATGAAGCCCGGGCGCCAGTCGCGGCCGCGGCCGGCGTCGCGCAGCATGGTGGAGAACAGGAACTCCGGCGGCCCTTCCCGGCCCGCTGCGCTGGAGGCGGGGCCGGAGCGGTCGACGTTCCAGAACCACAGGGCGAAGATGATGACGTTGGTGGTCCAGATGTCGGCGGCGTCCAGCAGCAGCGCCGGCCCCGGTCCGCCGCGGCCGGCCACCAGCTGGCGCACCAGCAGCACCAGTGAGGCGAGGTTGGCGGCGCTGAGCAGCGCGGTCAGCGCCACCGCCAGGGCATGCACCCAGGCCCGCATGCGCGCGACGCCGGCCCGGTGCGCGGCGGTGCGGGCGCGGCCGGCGCGCTGGTGGGTCCAGGCGGTGCCGACGGAAAGCGGGATCAAGAGGGCGATCTCCAGCCCCGGCGCGAACAGACGCGGTCCCACGGCGACATGGGCGCTGGCGAAGAGCTGCAGGGCCGCGACGATCACCACGGCGCCGCGCGCCAGCCAGACATCCGCGGCCTGTCGGGTATGGACCTGCATTTGCGCGCTCATGTCGGCCCGGCTTAACACCGCTCGGGCGCCGGCGGGAGGCGGATGGCGTTTGCATCGGCGTCGCCATCGCCGGGCGGGCGCCTTAAGAGGCGCCATGCTCGACCGCTTCGATCCCGGTCTCGACCCGCAGTTCGCCGCAATCGACGCCGCGCGCCTGGCGAGGCGCCTGGCTGAGGTGCTGCCGCCCGAGGCGGTGATCCGCTCCGCCGAATCCATGCGCCCCTACGAGAGCGACGGCCTTGCCGCCTACCGCAGTCTGCCGGCCGTCGTGGTGCTGCCCGCCGACGCCGGCGAGATCGCCGCGGTGCTGCGCATCTGCGCCGAGCTGGGCGCGCCGGTGGTGGCGCGCGGCGCCGGCACCGGGCTTTCGGGAGGCGCCCTGCCCTTCCCCGGCGGCGTGCTCCTCGGCCTCGGCAAGCTCGACCGCATCCTCGCCATCGATCCCGAGGCGCGCACCGCCCGCGTCCAGCCGGGGGTGCGCAACCTCGCCATCTCCGAGGCGGCGCGGCGCTTCGGCCTCTTCTATGCGCCCGACCCCTCCTCGCAGCTCGCCTGCTCGATCGGCGGCAACGTCGCCGAAAACGCCGGCGGCGTGCACTGCCTGAAGTACGGCCTCACCGTGCACAATATCCTCGCGCTCGAGGCCCTGACCATCGAGGGCGAGCGGCTCGTCATCGGCTCGCAGGCGCCCGACGCGCCCGGCTTCGACCTGATGGCGCTGATGACCGGTTCGGAAGGGCTGCTGGCGGTGATCACCGAGATCACCGTGCGCCTGCTGCCCCTCCCCGAGCAGGCCTGCGCCCTGCTGGCCGCCTTCGCCGAGGTGGGCGACGCCGGGCGCGCGGTGGCCGAAATCATCGCTGCGGGCATCACCCCGGCGGGGCTGGAAATGATGGACGCCCTCGCCGTCGAGGCGGCCGAGACCTACGCCCACGCCGGCTATCCGACCGGCGCCGCGGCGATCCTGATCTGCGAGTGCGACGGCGCCTTGGCTGACGCCCGCGAAGAACTCGAGCACGTCGCCGCCCTCTGCCGCGCCGCCGGCGCCGCGAGCGTCCAGTTCGCCGCCGACGAGGCCGAGCGGCTGCGCTTCTGGGCCGGGCGCAAGGCCGCGTTCCCGGCCATGGGACGGCTCGCGCCGGACTACTATTGCATGGACGGGACCATCCCGCGCCGCCGCCTGCCGCAGGTGCTGCAGCGCATCGCCGCGCTTTCGCGCCAGCATGGCCTCGCCGTCGCCAACGTCTTCCACGCCGGCGACGGCAACCTGCATCCGCTCATCCTCTACGACGCCGCCAGGCCGGGCGACCTGGCGCGGGCCGAGCGGCTCGGCGGGGAGATCCTGGAGCTCTGCGTCGGGGTCGGCGGCACGATCACCGGCGAGCACGGCGTCGGGCGCGAGAAGATCAACCAGATGTGCATGCAGTTCTCGCCGGACGAGATTTCCGCCTTCGCCGCCATCAAGGCCGCCTTCGATCCAGCCGGCCTGCTCAATCCCGGCAAGGCCATCCCCAGCCTCGCCCGCTGCGCCGAGTTCGGCGCCATGCACGTGCATGGGGGAAAGACGGCGTTTGCAGACCTGCCGAGGTTCTGAGGTGGGTCGGCAGGCAACCCGCAAGCGCCCCCTCCGTCCGACCGCTGCGCGGTCGGCCACCTCCCCCGTTTTCACGGGTGAGGAGAATGACCCCTCTCCTCCCCTGCAAGCGCAGCGCCGCGTGGCGAAGGCTCCTCCTCCCCTGCAAGCGCAGCGCCGCGGGGGAGGTGGCGCGGCGCGCGCCAGCGCGGCGTGACGGAGGGGGCAGACCGATGACCGCAGACGAGCTGGCCGGCCAGGTGCGCCAGGCGGCGGCGGAGCGGCGGGCGCTGCGCATCGTCGGCGGCGACACCAAGGCGTTCCTCGGCCGCGCCGTCGCCGGCGAGGCGCTGTCGACGGCGACCCACCGCGGCATCGTCGCCTATGATCCCAGCGAACTCGTCGTCACCGCCCGCGCCGGCACGCCCCTGGCCGAGATCGAGGCGCGGCTCGCCGAGTGCGGCCAGCGGCTGGCCTTCGAGCCGCCGGCGCTGGGGCCGCAGAGCACCATCGGCGGCGTGGTGGCGGCGGGACTGTCGGGACCTCGGCGGCCCTTCGCCGGCGCGGTGCGCGACAGCGTCCTGGGCGCGGTGATCCTGGACGGCCGGGGTCGGGTGCTGCGCTTCGGGGGCCAGGTGTTCAAGAACGTCGCCGGCTTCGACGCCTTTCGCCTCATGGCCGGGGCGCTGGGTTCGCTGGGCGTGATCCTGGAGGTCTCGCTGAAGGCCGCGCCGGCGCCCAGGCGCGAGGCCGCCGTGGCGCTGGAGATGGGCTCCGAGCCGGCGCGCGCGTGGCTGACCCGGCTGATGCGGCGCGCCCTGCCGCTCAGCGGCGCGTTCCACGACGGCGCCCGGCTGCACCTGCGGCTCTCGGGCGGGAGCGCGGGGGTGGAGGCGTTGGCCCGGGAGATCGGCGGCGAGGCCGAGCCGCTGGCGTTCTGGAGCGAGGTGCGCGACCTGCGCCACCCGGCGCTCGCGACCGATCGCCCGCTCTGGCGCCTGGCGCTGCCGCAGACCGCGCCCATTCCGCCCGTCGGCGAACTGCTCGCCTGGGACTGGGCCGGGGCGCAACTCTGGATCGCCAGCGAGGCCGCGCCCTGGACCATCTGGCGCGCGGCCGCGGACGCCGGCGGCCATGCGACCTGGTTCCGCGGCGCCCCCGCGGACGCCGAAGTGTTCCAGCCGCTGGCGCCGGCGCTGATGGCGCTGCACCGGCGGCTGAAGCGCGCCCTCGATCCGGCGGGGATCCTCAACCCCGGTCGCCTCTATCGCGAGTTGTAGCCGATGCGCGCCACCCTCACCGCCCCCCTCGCCGAGACCGCCGCCGGCGCCACCGCCGAGGCGGTGCTGCGCGCCTGCGTCCACTGCGGCATGTGCAACGCCGTCTGCCCCACCTTCCGGCTCACCGGCGACGAACTCGACGGCCCGCGCGGGCGCATCTATCTGATGAAGGCGGCGCTGGAGGGCGAGGCCTTCGGGCGCGAGACCCAGCTGCATCTGGACCGCTGCCTCGGCTGCCGCGCCTGCGAGAGCGCCTGTCCGTCCGGGGTCGAGTACCATCGCCTGCTCGACGTCGGCCGCCCCTTCGTCGAAGCGCGCGTGCGCCGGCCCTGGGGCCAGAGGCTGACACGCTGGGCGATCCGCTGGATCGCCATCCGGCCGCGCCGGTTTCGCACCGCCATGACGCTGGCCAGGGCGCTCGGAGCTGCGGCGGGGCCGCTGCTGGGCGCCGGCCTGCGCGCGAAGCTGAACCTCGCGTCCGCGCCCAGGGCGCCGGCCGCTGAGTTCGCCGCCCAGCCGCCCGGCGTGCGGATGGCTCTCCTCGGCGGCTGCGTCCAGGCCGCCGCCGCGCCGCACTTCAACGCCGCCGCGCGCCGCGTCTTCGCCCGCGTCGGCGTCGACCTCGCCGAGACGCCCGGCGCCGGCTGCTGCGGCGCGCTCAGCTTCCACCTCGACGCGCCCGAGGAGGCGCGGGCGCTGGCCCGGCGCAACATCGACGCCTGGCTCGCCGCCGCCGAGGCCGGCGCGCAGGCCCTCGTGGTCACGGCCAGCGGCTGCGCCGCCTTCATCGGCGACTATCCCGACCTTCTCGCCGACGACCCCGCCTATGCGCAGAAGGCGCGGCGCATCGCCGATTGGGTCCTCGATCCCGTCCAGGCGCTGGAGGCGCGTCCGCCCACGCCGGTGCGCGCGCCCGCCCAGCCGCGCATCGCCGTGCACGAACCTTGCACCCTGCGCCATGGCCTGAAGCTTCCCGGCCGCATCGAGCCGCTGCTGGCGGCGCTCGGCTTCGAGGTGCAGCCGGTGCGCGACGCGGGCCTCTGCTGCGGCTCGGCGGGCCCCCACGCCCTCACCCAGCCCAGGTTCGCCGGCGCCTTGCGCGAGGCCAAGCTCGCGGCGCTGACCGAAGCCGGTCCCGCCGCCATCTGCACCGCCAACATCGGCTGCTGGATGCACCTGGCCGAGACCGCGCCCGTCCCGGTGCGCCACTGGCTCGAGGCGGTGGACGAGGTGACCGGCTAATGGCCGCCGCTCGCGCCCGGCGATCGCGGTCGCGGTCAGCCCAGGCCCAGCGAGGCCGCCACCGCCGGATGCGTCAGCTTGCCGGCCATGACGTTGAGGCCCTCGGCGAGGCCCGGATCGTCGGCCAGCGCCCGGCGCGCGCCCTTGGCCGCCAGGGCGGAGATGTAGGGCGCGGTGGCCGCGGCCAGGGCGTAGGTGGAGGTGAGCGGCGCGGCGCCTGGCATGTTGGCGACGCAATAGTGCACGACGCCGTCGACCACGAAGGTCGGCTCGGCATGGGTGGTGGGCCGGCTGGTCTCGAAGCAGCCGCCCTGATCGATGGCGACGTCCACCAGCACCGCGCCGGCCCGCATCCGCGCCAGGTCGGCGCGGGTGACGAGCTTGGGCGCGGCGGCGCCCGGGATCAGCACGCAGCCGATCACCAGGTCGGCGGTCGGCAGGAGTTCGGCCACGGCGTCGTGGGTGGAGAAGGCGGTCTTCAGGCGTCCGCCGAACTGATCGTCCAGCGCCTCGAGGCGGGCGGCGGAGATGTCGAACAAGGTGACGTCGGCGCGGTGGCCGATGGCCATCTCGGCGGCATGCTTGCCCGAGACGCCGCCGCCCAGGATCACCACCTTGGCGGCCGGAACCCCCGGCGCGCCTCCCAGCAGCACGCCGCGGCCGCCGTGCGGGCGCAGCAGGTGATAGGCGCCGGCGTCCACGGCCATGCGCCCAGCCACCTGGCTCATCGGCGCCAGCAGCGGCAGGCGCCCGCGCCGGTCGGTGACGGTCTCGTAGGCGATGGCGGTGCAGCCGCTGGCCATCAGCGCCCTCGCCTGGGCCGGGTCGGCGGCGAGGTGCAGATAGGTGAAGAGGAGATGCCCGGGCCTCAGCCGCGCGATCTCGGCGGCCTGCGGTTCCTTGACCTTGACGATCAGCTCGGCCGCCTGGAACACCTGATCGGCGTCGGCGAGGACGCGGGCGCCGACTTCGGCGTAGCTGGCGTCCGCTAGCCCGATGCCCGCCGCGGCGCCGGTTTCGACGAACACTTCGTGGCCTTCGCGCACCAGCCGCTGCACCACGCCGGGCGTTGCGCCGACGCGGAACTCCAGGGTCTTGATCTCCTTGGGCACCCCGATGCGCATGCGCCCCGCTCTAGCAGCCGCGCCTCGGAACGAACAGGCGCCCTGGACGCTTGCCCCCTCGCCCTCCTACGGTCGAACCGCCAACCGCCCCGGGGCCCACGCCAGATGATCCGCAAGCGCCGCACGCGCATCGTCGCCACCTTGGGGCCCGCCAGCCGCGCGCCGCAGATGGTGCTGGCGATGGCCGAGGCCGGGGCCGACGTCTTCCGCCTCAACTTCAGCCACGGCGTCCACGCCGATCACGCCGCCGCGCTGGCGGCGGTGCGCGCCGCCGAGGCGCAGGTGGGCCGGCCGCTGGCGGCGCTCGCCGATCTGCAAGGGCCGAAGTTCCGCATCGGCGCCTTCGCGCGCGGACGCATCGACATCGCGCCCGGCCAGACCTTGCGCCTCGACCTCGATCCGAAGCCCGGCGACCGGCGCCGCGTCGGCCTGCCCCACCCCGAAGTGCTGCGCATCCTGCGCCCGGGCATGGCGCTGCTGCTCGACGACGGCAAGGTGCGCCTGCGGGTGCGCCAGGCCAGGGGCGAGAGCGCCGAGGTCGAGGTCGTCGCCGGCGAGCAGCTCTCCGACCACAAGGGCCTCGCCGTGCCCGGCGCCACCATCCCGGTGGCGGCGCTCACCCCCAAGGACGAGGCCGACCTCGACTTCGCCCTGCGCATCGGGGTCGACTGGGTGGCGCTGTCGTTCGTCCAGCACGCGGCGGACCTGGCGACGCTGCGCAAGCTGGTGGGGACGCGCGCGGCCATCCTCGCCAAGATCGAGAAACCGGCCGCGATCGAGGATCTGGAGGCGATCCTCGACGCCAGCGACGGCATCATGGTGGCCCGCGGCGACCTCGGCGTCGAGCTCGCGCCCGAGGAGGTGCCGGTGCTGCAAAAGCAGATCGTGCGCGCCGCCCGCCGCCGCGGCGCGCCGGTGATCGTCGCCACCCAGATGCTGGAATCGATGATCACCAACGCCGCGCCGACGCGCGCCGAAGCCTCCGATGTCGCCGGCGGGGTCTATGAAGGCGCCGACGCCCTGATGCTGTCGGCCGAAAGCGCCGCCGGCGCCTATCCGCGCGAGTCGGTGGCGATGATGGACGCCATCATCCGCCGCGTCGAGGCCGACCCCAACTGGCCGCAGCTCATGCGCGCCGAGCACGGCGTCCAGGCCGACGAAGACGTCGACGCCCTGATCGCGGCGGCCACCCGCGCCGCCGAGGCCCGCGCCACCGCCTGCCTCGTCGCCTACACCACCACCGGCGTCACCGCCCGCCGCGTCGCCCGCGAGCGGCCGCTGCATCCGGTGCTGGCGATCGCGCCCGACGCCGCGGTGGCGCGGCGCCTGGGCCTGGTCTGGGGCCTGGAGCCGCGCGTCGCCACCCAGCCCCGCGGCGTCGCGGCGATGACCGACGAGGCCGCCCACCTTGCCGCCAGCCTCGGCCTCGCCGCCCCCGGCGAACGCGTCCTCATCATCGCCGGCCCGCCTCTCGGCGCCCCCGGCGCCGCCAACCTGCTTCGCATCACCCACGCGCCGCGGACGCGGGGGTGATGGGCAAGCTTCCAACATCGCGTTCAAACTGCCGGCGCCGCCCAGTCCTCGATCTGCAACTGACGCGGAACACGCAAGAAAGCCTTGTCTCTCGTCACCAGCATGGCGCCGGTCGCCAGCGCATGGGCGGCGATCATCATGTCGAGCGGCGCGAGGGCGACGCCGTTTGTCTCACACGACGCCCTGAGGTCGGCGTAGGTCTGCGCCACGTCGCGGTCCCACGCCAGCACGTCGGCCCGCAGGAGGAACTGCCGGACTCGCTCGCTCAGCGCCGGAGGGTGGTTGCGCCGGGCGAGCCCGTAGAGCAACTCGCCCTCGGTGACCGCCGAAATGACCACGTCCGCCATGGGGAGCGAAGCCAGCTGGCGGGTGATCTCCGGCCGGTCTCCCCGGATGACGTGGCTGGCGATATTGGTGTCGAGCATATGGAGGCTCACTCCTTCCAGCCCTCGAACGGATCGCGATCCTGCGGCGGCTGGGCGCGGTCGCCCGGTCCCATGAAGTCGTCGGGCGCGCCGTCTTTGCCATAGAGTTCGAACAGGCCATCCCATGTCTCCGGCTTGCGCGAGAGGATCACGTCGCCCGTCTTCGAGTCCCGGCGCACGAACACCTCGCGCCCCTCGAAACGGAACTCCCTCGGGAGGCGTACAGCCTGACTGCGCCCGGTGGTGAAGAGCTTGGCGGTCCTGGCGTGCAACGCTGTCTCCCGGTCTCGATAGCTGCGGTGATATATGGCAGCTGCGGATAGCTATCAAGAGAGGTATTGGAGGCTCGAGGAGTCCGCTGCGAGACCTGTGGCGAGGAAGAACGCGGGTCGCTGCGCATCTATGCTCACGAGGAATGGCGATGCGACACCGAGCGGAGCCCGGCGGTCGCCAGGCTCCGGCGGGCGCGCGCCCTTCTCTAACTTCGCCATAGCGCATGTGAGCGTTGGGGTAGGCTGTTGCGTGCAGCGACGCGCGCCGCCGGTGCGCGCACCTCTGAGCCAGGAGAGTCGGCCCATGCGCACGACGGACACGATCGCCCGGAGAGGCTGGAGCGCGCGCTCGCGCGGACGCTGGCGCGCCTCAACGCGCGGCGGGATCGAGCAGACGGGGGTCGAAGGTGAAGGGCTCGTCCGTGACGACGCGAACCCCAGCTATGGCCGGATGCCGAACATTGACGATGGCGTTGTGTTCCTGCGGAACCACGATGCTCGGAACCAGGAGAATCAGCGCGGCGCCGCGCGCGAGAAAGCTGTCCCCCATCGCAAGGCGCGCGTCGGCGTCGGCGGGTATGTCGCCAAGCCGTTCCGTCGGCGCATCGTCGGGGATTTCCATCGCGAGCAGGTGATAGTCGGCGGGCATCAATTCGGCGGGAAGATCCAGGTGCACCAGCACTTCCAGCACCGCGAGGCTGGGGCTGGCGGCGGTGTAGGTCGCTGGCCTGCCGGGCGAGTTCCAGCGGCCGCCGAAAAGCCGTGCCCCCTCCCCGTCGAGGCGGGTGAAGGCAGCCTTGGCCAGGCGATGGACGATCAAGCGGCGATGCCGTGGCCGATCCGCCCCAGCAGAGTCTCGACGCTTCGGGCGCCAAGGTCAGTGTCCGCCAGCGACAGCGGCGTCAATCCATCCAGGGCGCGGTTCGCGCGACCGAGCCACGTCAATGCCTTCTGGGAGTCGCCGAAAGTATCTTCCGCGGCGGCCACGATCCGCACCAGCCGCACCAGCCGGTCGGACTCGCCTGGATCCAGCGGCTGGGCGGCGTCCTGGCGCCGCTTGAAGGTGCGGCGCGCCATGACGTGACCCTCGATCGCCTCGAAGGTTAGATGCGAGGCCCGCAGGAAGTGATCGACGGCCCGGGTCGGGACGCCGCGCCTCACCAGTCGCACCACGTCGAGATCCGTGCGTATCGGGCCGGTGTTGGCCTCGCCGCCCAGCAGTTCCTGGATTCTCGCGACCGCGGTCATGGCCGGCTTCCACAAAATGCCGGTATAATCCCGGCGTTTTGTACGCTAGGCCTGCGCTGGCCGCCGCGCAAGGTTCGAGCCCAACTTCTGGAGCCGAACTCGCGGGCCGAACTCAGCGCCAGCAATTCGGCAGGCTCGATGGACGCCTGCTGGCCCAGTGACTCGAACCAATGGCTCGGCGTGCTGACTGCGGCCCTCAGCGCCCCTGCCGCGGCGCGGCGCCGAGGAAGTCGGCGGCGGCGAAACTCTCCGGCGCGGCGATCTCGACGATCGGGTCGGGGCGGTCGTCGAACTCCAGCCGCAGGGCGCGGGCGATCACGGCGTGCATGTCGTAGAGGCAGGTGATGTAGGTGAACTCGAGGATCTGCTCGTCGTCCCAAAAGCCGCGCAAGGCGTCGAATACCGCATCGGGGGTGCGGCCGCCGGCTTGCGTCAGGCAGTCGGCGTAGGCGAGCACGGCGCGCTCCTTCGCATCGAAGAGGTCCGAGACGGTCCAGGAGGGCACGGCGGCGATCTTCGCCTCGGACACGCCGAGGCCGCGCAGCGACTTGCAGTGCTGCGAGAACACGAACTGGCTGCCCTTGACCCAGCCGGCCCGGGTCTGGCCCAGTTCGCGTAGCACCGGATCGATGCGCCGATCCGGGTGGCGATAAACGGAAAAGCCATCCACGGCGTGCTGCAGGATGTCGGGCGCCAGCGCAAACACCGTCCACCAGTCGCCGCGCGTGCCGGTGGCCGTGCCCGGCTCGGCGACCGGATCGCGCGCGCCGAAGAGGGCGTCGTACATGCGCCGCACGATCGGCGCCTTGGCCTCGGCTCGGGAGACCTGGCGAAGTCTGGGCATGGGCTGGTCCTCGTGCGGGGCCGGATCGGGGCGCCTACGCCCGCAGCTCCTGGCGGTGGTCGGTCTTGCCGAAGGCGAAGCGTTCGACGAAGCCCCAGAGTTCGGCGACTTCGGCCGAGGCGGCCCCGTCGCGGTCGATTTCCTCGGCCGAGCAGCCGCATTCCAGCGCCGACTGGTAGGCGGCGCGGGCGCGCAGGATCACCGGGGCCACCGGCACGCGCATCAGCCGCAGCGCCTCCTGCGCCTTCTTGACGGCGGGCGGCTCGACGCCCTCGCGGCTCGGCGGCGCCTGGTTGAGCACGATCATGCCCGGACGGCGCAGCCGGCGAATCACGTCGACGGTGCGGATGGCGGCGGCGAAGTCGAGGAAGGTGGGCCGGATCACCAGCAGCGACAGGTCGGCCAGCACGATGGCGTGGGCCAGTTCGTCCTCGGCCCCGGCGGCGGTGTCGATCACCAGGGCGTCGACGCCGGAGCGCACCGCCGACATCTGCAGCGAATAGAGCCGGGCGCCGCAGGTCTCCTGCACGTCCGGACCCGGCGCGCGCCGCCCCTTCAGCACGTCGCTGGAGGAGCGCTGCGGATCGGCGTCGGCCAGCAGGGCGCCGAAGCCGCGCAGATGCGCGGCGATGGCCAGGTGCACCGCAACGGTGGTCTTGCCCGAGCCGCCCTTGCGGGCGATGACTGCAATGGTGCGCATGCCGCCCCTCTCGCCGCCCCGTTGTTAGCCGACGTCCGGGCGAGTCGCGACCCGGTGTCGCGTGAACCCGTGACCGGATTTCGGCGCAGCGAGGATGTGCCGCGCAAGGCCTTACCCGCTTCGATGCTCCTCTGGTAGGGTGCCGCCGCAGGAACAACTCGCCCGCCGATGCAGCAAGCCGCCGATTTCAGCCTGACCGAGACCGACGAGGGCGCCATCGCCCGCCTCACCGGCGACTGGACCGCCGTTCTGATGGGCGAGGCCAACGTGCGGCTCCAGGCCGCGGTGGCCGGCCAGAGCGAGGTCACCCTCGACCTCAGATCCATCGGCCGCTGCGACACCGCCGGGGCCTACGGGGTGCTGAAGGCGGCGGCCGGCGCAGGCGGCTCGCCAAGGCTGGTGGCGCGACCGGAGGTGAACCGGCTGTTGGAGCTGGTCCAGCACGCGCTGAAGGCGGGACGCACCCCGGAGGTGCGCCGCCAGCCGGTGATCGACCTCTTCGACCGGATCGGCCGCGGCGTCGTCAACCTTGGCTCCGAAGCCTTCGACACCATGGCCTTCATCGGCCATCTGCTCGTGGCGGTGGGACGCGCCTGGCTCTATATCGTCTACGCCCTCTGCCGCGCCGTTCCCGGACTGGCGCGGCTCTGGCCGGCGCGCTCGCGGCCGGCGCCGATCCGCTGGGCCGCCTGTTTCGCCCTCGCCGAACGGGCCGGCCTCGACGCCATCCCCATCGTCGTCACCACCACCTTTTTCATCGGCGCGGTGGTGGGCCTGATGGGTGCGCAGATGCTCACCACCTTCGGCGCCCAGGTGTTCGTGGTGCAGCTCATCGGCGTGGCCGTACTGCGCGAGTTCGACGTGCTGATCACCGCCCTCCTGCTCGCCGGCCGCTCGGCCTCGTCGTTCGCCGCCGAGATCGGGACCATGAAGATGAACCAGGAGATCGACGCCATGCAGGTGCTGGGCGTCGATCCGTTCGACGCCCTGGTGTTCCCGCGCTTCTTCGCCCTGCTCATCACCATCCCGCTCCTGACCTTCGCCGCCGCCATCGCCGGCCTCGCCGGCGGCTTCCTGGTGGCCTGGGCGCAGCTCGGGCTGGGGCCGGTGTTCTTTTTCCAGCAGCTCCTCGACAACGTCGGTCCGGTGAACTTCTGGGTCGGCATGTCGAAGGCGCCGGTGCTGGCGGTGATCATCGCCGGGATCGGCTGCCGCCAGGGCATGGACGTCGGCGGCGATGTCGAGAGCCTGGGCCGACACGTGACCTCGGCGGTGGTGCACGCCATCTTCGCCACCATCCTCGTCGACGCCATCTTCGCCGTCATCTACATGAAGCTGAACATATGACCCTCGCGCAGGAGGACACGCTCGACGACTCCGCGCCGCCCATCGAGGTGCGCGGCCTCTGTTCGAGCTTCGGCGATCGCGTGGTGCACCAGGGGCTCGACCTGACGGTGCGGCGCGGCGACGTGCTCGGCGTCGTCGGCGGTTCGGGCGCGGGCAAATCGGTGCTGCTCAACACCATCATCGGGCTCCGGCGCCCCGACAGCGGCACGGTGCGGATCTTCGGTCAGGACATCCAGCACGCCACGCGCCGCAAATGGACCGCCATCGAGCGCCGCTGGGGGGTGCTCTTCCAGCAGGGAGCGCTGTGGTCGAACCTGACGGTGCGCGAGAACGTCGCCGCGCCGCTGGTCGAGCATACCGAGATGCCGCTCAAGGAAATCGACGAACTCGCGGACCTGAAGATCGCCCTCGCCGGCCTGCCGCCGGCGAGCGGGGCGCTGAAGCCGTCGGAGCTCTCCGGCGGCATGATCAAGCGGGTGGGGCTGGCGCGCGCGCTGGCGCTCGACCCGGAACTGCTGTTCCTGGACGAACCGACCTCCGGCCTCGACCCCATCGGCGCGGCCGCATTCGACGAGCTGATCCGCGACCTCGCCGACAGCCTGGACCTGACCGTCTTCATGATCACCCACGATCTCGACAGCCTCTATGCGATCACCGACCAGGTGGCGGTGCTGGCCGACGGCAAGGTGGTGGCCATGGCGCCGGTGGGCGAGCTGGAGAGCTTCGACCATCCCTGGGTCCGGGAATATTTCCTCGGCCCGCGCGGCCGCGCCTCGCGCACGGCGCGCCCGGCGGCGATCGCGCCCCAAGGAGCCGCCTGATGGAGCGCAACGCCAACTACGCCGTCGTCGGCGTGATCTCGACGGTGCTGCTCATCGCCCTGATCGTATTCATCTTCTGGCTGACCAATTTCGCGCTCAGCGCCCAGTACGACACCTACGACATCGTCTTCCACGGCCCGATCCAGGGACTCTCCAAAGGCGGCGACGTGCAGTTCAACGGCATCAAGGTCGGCGACGTCTCCGACATCCGGCTCGACAAGACCGATCCGGATCTGGTGATCGCCGTGGTCAAGGTGGGCTCCGACACGCCGGTGCGCGCCGATTCCGTCGCCACCCTGGAGCCGCAGGGGATCACCGGGGTCAACTACATCCAGATCACCGCCGGCACCCTGGCCCGGCCGCTGCTGAAGGACACGGTGGCGCCCGGCGTGACGCCGACCATCGAGGCCAAGGGCGGCACCATCTCGACGCTGCTGGCCGGCGGCGGCACCGTGCTGCAGAGCGCCGTCGAGACGCTCGACCGGGTCAACCGGGTGCTCTCGGACGAGAACATCCGCAAGATCACCGCGATGATCGGCGACATGCAGGCGGTCACCGCGGAGCTGCGCGAACGCAAGTCGATCATCGCCGACGCGGACAAGACGCTGCAGAGCGCCGATCAGGCGGCGCAGCAGTTCCGCCAGCTCGCCAAGTCCGGCCAGACCCTGATCGACACCAACGGCAAGCAGAGCCTGGCCAAGATCACCGCCGCGGCCGCGCAGATGCAGGCCGCCGCCGCGGAGGCGCATGAGATGCTGAGCAAGCTGCAGGGTCCGACGACGGATTTCGCGACACACGGGCTGCCACGGCTGGCCAGCGCCATCACCAGCGTCCAGGACGCGGCGCAGAATCTGAATCGGCTGGTGAGCCAGATACGGCGCAATCCGCGCGGCTTCATCGAGAAGCCCGCCGCCAAGGAAGTCGAGGTGAGGCCGTGAACCGCCGCCTGTGCCCCTGGGCCGCCGCGCTCGGCGCCGCGCTGGCGCTCGGCGGCTGCGTCAGCCTCTTTCCCAAGCAGCCGCCGGAGCAGCTCTACCGCTTCGGGCCGCCGCCGGCCACGGTCACCGGCGTGCGCGCCGCCCGTTTCACCGTGATCGAGGACCGGCTGGGCTTCAACGAGGCGGCGGACGGCGACCGCATCCTCACGGTCGCCGGAGACAAGGTCGCCTACATCAAGGGCGGCCGCTGGGTGGCGACGGCGCCGACCCTGTTCCAGCAGGCGCTCGAGAGCGCCTTCGACGAGGCCGGCGGTCCGGCGCGCCTGGCGCCGCGCGGTACGGCGTCCAAGGCGGACCTGGAGCTGAGGCTCGACGTCAGCCGCTTCGAGGTGCGCTACGCCGCCGGCGCGGCGCCGACGATCCTGGTGCGTGTCCACGCCTCGCTGGTCGGCTACGAAAAGCGCAGCCCCGCGGGCGCGCGCGATTTCCAGGCCGAGATTCCGGCTTCCGGCGACCGCCTGGGCGCGATCGTCCAGGCCTTCGATCAGGCGACCACGCAGGTGCTCGGCCAGATCGTCGCCTGGGTCGGCCAATCCGGGCCGCCCGGATAGGGCGCCCGCGGCTCAGTCGTCGCGGTGGACGCGCTCGCGACGCTCGTGGCGTTCCTGCGCTTCGACGCTCAAGGTGGCGATCGGGCGGGCTTCGAGCCTGGGCAGCCCGATGGGCTCGCCGGTCTCCTCGCAGAAGCCGTAGACGCCGTCCTCGATGCGGCGCAGGGCGTCGTCGATCTTGGCGATCAGCTTGCGCTGGCGATCACGGGTGCGCAGTTCCAGCGCCCGGTCGGTCTCCGACGAGGCTCGATCGGCCAGATCGGGGTGGTTCTCGGTTTCGGACTGCAGATGCGTGACGGTTTCACGCGATTCTCGCAGGATCTCTTCTTTCCAATGAAGCAGCTTTTGCTTGAAATATTCAAGCTGTCGCTCATTCATGAACGGTTCGTCCTCCGAAGGACGGTACAAGCTGCCGTTCAACACGGTTGCAGCCGCCTGCATGACGCCTCACTCACCTGGATCGATTCCCCGCTTCATCCGTCGGGCGGGCGGCTTATAGCAAAACCCGGCGGCGCGGCAATGAAGCTCGCCTCGGGCGCGCGCTCACGCCGCAACCGTGGCCGAGGCCAGCTTGGCCAGTTCGACGGCCGCCCGGGTCTCGATCTCGTCGAGCAGCCCCTCGAGCTTCGGATCATCGGTCAGGGCGCGCTGGTCGCGCACGGCGCGCGTCAGCGCCTCCATGCCGCCGCGCGAGAGCCGCCCGTCCAGCAGTTCCAGCTTCAGTCCCTCGAGCGCCGTCAGGATGTTCCCCGCACGCGCCACGGCGCGCCGCCTGCGCTGCAGCGGACCGCCGACTTCCTGAAGGGCCATGAGGGCATCGAGCGAGTTCACCTGCGCCGCCGCGCCCGCGGCGGCGACGCTGGTCGCTTCCGACGCCGGCGCCGCCGCGGCGGCCGGCGCAAAGCCGGGTGCGGACGCGGCGGGTCGGGCGGCCATCGCGCCCACCACCCGGCCCGGACCGGCCGATCCGCTCACCTTCATGTCAAAGCTCCGCTCGCCGATGGCGCCCGTCGACTCTCGGATCGCCGGCTTGCGGCATGGTTAATGCCGGGCAAATTCTGCCGAGACTGCGCGCGCCGGGGCATGGAGGAGATTCATGCTCCTGTTTCGCTTGAAGAATCGTCACCGCGGCCGTGGCGCGGTTCTGGCACGAGGCCGACGCAGCGAGCTTGGGGGTAATCCGGTTCCATGCGTTCGGGCGTTCGTTCGACGATTTCCGCGGCGATCCTGGCGGCGATTCTGGCGGTGCTCGTGGCCGCGCCGGCATGGGCGGCCTCGCGGATCAAGGACATCGTCGAATTCGAGGGCGTGCGCGACAACATGCTGGTCGGCTACGGCCTGGTCGTGGGTCTGAACGGCACCGGCGACTCGCTGCGCAACGCGCCCTTCACCCGCCAGAGCTTGGAGGACATGCTCGAGCGCCTGGGGGTCAACACCCGCGCCGCCGACGCCACCATCAACACCAAGGACATCGCCGCGGTGATGGTGACCGCGCGCCTGCCCGCCTTCGCCGCCTCCGGCTCGCCCATCGACGCCAGCGTCTCGGCCATGGGCGACGCCAAGAGCCTGCTGGGAGGCACCTTGCTGGTGACGCCGCTGATGGGCGCGGACGGCCAGGCCTATGCGGTCGCCCAGGGCACCGTCCAGACCGGCGCGGTCTCGGCCCAGGGCGCCTCCGGCTCGTCGATCACCCGCGGCGTGCCCACCGCCGGGCGGATTGCCGACGGCGCCATCGTCGAGCGCGAGGTCGGCTTCGATCTGGACGCCATGACCCAGATGCGCCTGACGCTGCGCAATCCGGACTTCACCACCGCGGCGCGCATCGCCGCGGCCATCAACGCCGTCTTTCCCGGCTGCGCCGAGGTCGACAACCCCACCATCGTCACCGTCAAGCCGCCGCCCGGGCACGATATGGTGCAGTTCATCACCGACGTGGAGAACCTGGAGGTCCACCCCGACGGGCCGGCCCGGGTGGTCGTCGATGAAGTCTCCGGCGTGGTGGTGATGGGCGAGGCGGTGCGCATCTCCAGGGTCGCCATCGCCCAGGGCAACCTGACCATCAGCGTCCAGGAGAGCCCGCAGGTCAGCCAGCCGCTGCCGTTCAGCCAGGGCCAGACCGCGGTGACGCCGCAGTCCAAGGTCAAGGTCGACGAGGAGAAGGGCAAGAAGCTGCTGATGGTCGGCGGCGGCGCCTCGCTCACCAGCCTGGTGGCGGGCCTGAACGCCCTGGGGGTGACGCCCCGCGACATGATCTCGATCCTCCAGGCCATCAAGGCCGCCGGCGCCCTGCAGGCCGACATATCGGTGATGTGATGACGAGCCTGATCGCCCCGCCCGTCGACGTGCTCGCCGCTCCGCCGGCGGCCAGCGCCGCCGAACTGGCCAAGCGCGGCCAGATCGCTAGGACGGCCCGCGACTTCGAGGCCTCGTTCCTCACTTCCATGCTGACCACCATGTTCAAGGGCGTCAGCACCGCCCCGCCTTTCGGGGGCGGCGCGGGCGAGAAGATGTGGACGTCGTTCTTCGCCGAGGCGGTGGCCAAGCAGATGGTGAAGGCCGGAGGCGTCGGCCTCTCGCACGCCGTCGAGCAGGAGATGCTGAAGCTTCAGGGCCTGAGCGAGCCCGCCGCATGAGCGCCGACGCCGACGCGCAAGCCCCCGCCCTGGAGGCCATGATCTCCCTCACCGAGCGGCTGACGAGCCTGGTCGCCGACCAGGCCCGCGCCTTCGAACAGCATCGCCCCCAGGATGCGGCGGCGGCGATGCCGCAGGTGTCGGCGCTCGCCCTCGCCTACCGCGACGGCTCGGCGCGCCTGCGCGCCGGCGACGCCGCGCTCGCCGGCGCCCAGCCGCCGCTGCGCCAGCGCCTGCTCGCCGCCAGCGAGGCGCTCGAGGCGGTGCTCGACCGCCAGGGTCGCGCGCTCGGCGCCTGCAGAAGCGTCACCGAGGGCCTCGTCAAGGCCATCGCCGCCGAGATCGCGGCCCGGCGCGGCGAGGGCGCCGGCTACGGTCCCCGCGCCGGACCCAGGCCCGCCGTGACGGCGATCACGCTGAACCGGCGGGCTTGAAGACGAACTCGCCGTCATCCGCCCGTTGCGGAAGCTGGACGAAATGGCGTTGGGTAGCCGGGGCGCCTGGGCGGCGAGGGCGGCGGAGCCGCCTTGGTTGGCAGTTGCGTTTGTTCTTTTTTTGTTCCAGCGTGAGGACATGGCATCGACCACAGATATCGAGTGGACCGACGCGACCTGGAACCCGGTGACCGGCTGTTCCAAGATCACGCGCGGGTGCGACCATTGCTACGCTGAGCGTTTCTCCGAGCGGTTTCGGGGCGTACCGGGCCACCCGTTCGAAGTCGGCTTCGACCTGACACTGCGGCCGGACCGCTTGGCCCAGCCACTGGCTTGGCGCCGTCCTCGCCGAGTGTTCGTCAACTCGATGAGCGACCTGTTCCACAAACAAGTTCCCCGGAGCTTCATCGACGCGGTGTTCGACACCATGGAGCGTGCAAACTGGCACACATTTCAGGTACTCACCAAGCGCAGTTCGTTGCTGGTCCGTTACCTGCGCGATCGATACGGCGATGGGGCGGCGCCATACCACATCTGGCTCGGGGTCTCAGTCGAGGATTTGAGGACAGCAGCTGCGTCGGTCAAATTTGCCTCATTTGAGCCGCTGCTCGGTCCCGTGGGCAAAGTCGATTTGAGGGGCATCGACTGGGCGATCGTCGGAGGGGAGAGCGGCCCGCGGGCGCGTCTGATGCAGGAGTCCTGGGTGATCGAGATTCGCAATCAATGCCGCGCGTCGGGGACCGCCTTCTTCTTCAAGCAATGGGGCGGCGTGCGGCCCAAGTCCGGCGGTCGGCGGCTTCAAGGACAAGAGTGGAACCAATATCCGGCAGCACCGGCGAAAGAGGCTGTTCTGGCGACGGCTGCCGGGTAGGAGCATGGCCGACACCTACTTGGGGCGCGAGCAGACGCTGGCCAAGCACTTCATCTGGTAGTCGTCGCAGACCGAGATGTCCGCGAAGCCGGCGTCGCGCAGCGCACGCTCGAATTCCTTCAGCCCCCAGCACCGCAACGAGAGAATCTCCAGTTCCTGCTCGACCAGGCGGGCGGCGCGCCAGCGCTCGTAGCGGCAATGGGTGACGAGGCGCTGGCGCACGAAGTCGAGTTCGACACGCTGCGAATCGACCTGCAGCAGGTCGCCGTCCGGCGCGGTCCAGCGGCGCAGTGAATCGCGGTGGGCGTGCAGGTAGGAGAGCGGCATCAGGTCGACGAAGAGCCGACCGCCCGGCCGCAGGTGATCGTGGAAGCGGCGCAGCACCTGCTCGGCCTCATCGAAATCGTCGATCAGGGTGAAGGAGCCCACCGCGACGACGATGGCGCCGAACCGCTCGTCGTAGCTGAAATCCTGATGGCTCATGCGCCGCAGGCGCGCGTGCAGGCCACGCTCGGCCGCAGCCTGGCGGCACTGCTCGAGCATGGGCTCGGAACGGTCGAAGCCGCGGACGTCGAGACCCGCCGCCAGAAGCGGGATCTGCAGCCGGCCGGAGCCCACCGCCGCCTCGAGGATCGGCCCCTCGATGGTCTTAGGTTGTCGCGGTAATAGCCGATGTCGCCGAGCGCGCCTGGCGGCTTGTCGAGCACATAGACCTCGGCGCAGAGTTCACCGTAGGCGTTGATCGCGGGGGCGCGATTGCCGCCCCGGGCCGTGATGTCTGACATGGTGTCTCGCGGATGAAGTCGAGGGCGCCCAAGCGGCGGCGCGCGAATGTTCAGGCGGATGTGGCGGGCCCCGAAGCGCGCGCCCGGCCACGGTTCTCGGGACGAGATCTGCGGTAAGGCTAGAGGGCCGCGTCCGCCGCCGTGGCCATGCAGGTCGTCCGAAGCCTGGGATGTGCTTTCACGGGACCGCCTCCCTGACGCCGATCGGCGCGCCACCACCATGGCCGCGGTCGGCGCGGGCGTCAATTTGCATCTGGGCGGCCGAGCGCGAGTTCACGCTCGATGCCAATGCAGGCCAGGAAGTCGCGGTCGTGGCTCGCCACCAGCAAGGCGCCGTCATAGGCGACGAGCGCGGCCTCGACCGCGGCGATGCTCTTCCAGGTCGAGGTGGTTGGTGGGCTCGTCGAGGATGATCAACTGCGGCGGCCACTCGCCCATGAGGGCGCAGGCGAGCGCGGCGCGCAGGCGCTCGCCGCCGCTCGCAGCTCCTGCGAGTGTCTGCGCCGCATCGTTGCGGAACAGGAATCTCGCCAGCGCGGCGTGTGCGGCGTTGTCGCCGCAGGCCGGGTTGAGCCGGCGGAAATTGGCCAAGAGCGTCGCGCCGTCGTCGAGGAGCGCGGTGCGCTGGTCGAGCAGCACGGCCGCGACGCCGCGCCGGATGCGGCCGGCGCTCGGGGCGAGCTGGCCGGTGGCGAGCCGGATCAGCGTGGTCTTGCCGGCGCCATTGGCGCCGGTGAGGGCGAGGCGTTCGGGGCCGGCGATCCGGAACGTGAGGCCGCTCAGCACCGGCGTCCCGTCCGGCCAGGCGAAGCCGACGTCCTCGAACGCCAGCGCCACCTTGCCGGCGGGCAGGCCGGATGGCGGCAGGGCGAAGTCGAGGCGGCGGACGCGTTCGATCCTCGCCCGCGCCTCGGCGAGATCGCGCTCGGCGGCTTCGCGCAGGCGTTCGGCGAGCCCGCTCTGGCGCGCGGCGGTGTTCTGCGCCCGCTCCGCCTGACCGTCGAACCAGGATTTCGGCATGTCGCGCTTCGGTCGCGATCGCTTTCCGGCGCCGTCGCGGCGCGCCTTGCGCTCCTGGGCGAGCTGGAGGTCGCGTTCGGTCCGGGCCAGGGTCCGCCCGGCGCTCGCCAGCTGGCGCTCGGCCGCCGCTTCGGCTTCGGCCTTGCGTTCGGCATAAAGGTCGTAGCCGCCGCCGTAGACCACCGCGCCCAGGCTGGTCAGATCGACGATGCGGTCCATGCGGCGCAGGAGCGCGCGGTCATGGCTCACCACCAGCGCGCCGCCACGCCAGGCGTCGAGGAGTTCGGTCACGGCGGCGCGCCCCTCGGCGTCGAGATTGTTGGTGGGCTCGTCCATCAGGATGAAGTCGGGCGCCGCTATCAGCAGCGCCGCCAGGGCCGCACGGGTCGCTTCGCCGCCGCTCAGCGTCTCGGCCGCGCGGTCCACCGCCACGCCATCGAGCCCAACCTCGGCGAGCGCCGAGCCGGTCCGCTGCGGCAGGTCCCAGGCCGCGGCCTCCAGGTCGCCGGCCCTGCCCCCCCCGGCTTCCAGGCGCCGCAGACGGGCGAACTCGTCGGCGACGCCGAGGAGATCGGCCAGCTTTGCGCCCTGCGGCGGGCTCGGCGTCTGGCGCAGCGCCCCGAGGCGCGCCGCCACGGTCAGCGCGCCCGCCGCCGGCGCGATTTCTCCCCGGATGGCGCGGATCAGCGTCGTCTTGCCGACGCCGTTGCGACCGACGAGACCGGTCCTTTCGCGCCCGAAGGCGCGCGTCAGGTTCTCGAAGAGGACGCGGCGGTCAGGACCGGAACAGGAAAGGCCGTCGAGGCTGATGAGGAAGGTCATGGCGCGCCAGGTATGAGCGGACGAACGGAACGGCGGTCGGGTTCGTCGGCGTGCGCATGAGTCTCGAAGCCTCCTGGACGTGCGGCGCGGATATAGGCCCGCGCCCATGGCGCCGCAACGCCGCCCGCAGCGACCGATCGAGAAGCGGGCGCCCAGTTGCCCTTCCTCACCGCCGGAGCGCGCAGGTCAACCGCAGGGCGCGCCCAGCCCGCGCGCCGCGGCCTCGTCAGCGTCCGGTGACCAGATAGCCGGCGCGCGGGAAGTGCAGGTGCAGGCGGCCGAGGCCGGCGTCCTCGCGCGCCAGGACGACGCGCTCCGGGTTGGCGGCGACGAGACGCCCGTCGATGGGGTCGCGGCCGTAGTCGTCGGCCATCACCCGCACCGGCGCGCCGGGCGCGAGCCCCAGCGGATCGGCCGGATCGTGCCGCGCCGTCCCGGCCGGCTCGGCGCCCCTGGCCGCCGCCAGCGCTTCGGCGGGCGTCATCTCGCGGCGCTCGCCGTGGCCGATGGCGGCGATGCGGGCGCGCCAGGCGGCGAGACGCGGCATTCCGGCCATCAGCGTCTCGGCGATCCTGGGCACCGCGCCGGCGAGGAACCAGACGTTCATGTAGGCGGCGATGTCGGCGAGGCCCGGGCGGGCGCCGCCGAGATAGTCGGCATGCGCCAGCGCCGCCTCGATCCAGGCCGCCTGGGCGCGCCACTGGCCGCGCATGGGGGCGCCGGCCGCCTGCATCGCCGCGGCGTCGAAGGGCCGGCCCGAGAGCTTCTCGCGATCCTCGATGAAGGCGCGCGGAACCTCGATCTCGCCGAAGATGATCGGCACGCTGGCCTGGAAGAACAGCCGGTCGGCCCAGAGATTCACCGCCCAGTCCGCCCCCGCCAACGGCTCGCCGCCGGCGCGGGCGGCGATCTCGGCCAGGATCACCTGGGTGTCGCAGAAGACGTCCGCCCCGATCTGCAGCACCGGAATGCGCCGATAGCCGCCGGTGAGCGGCAAGAGATCGGGCTTGGGCATGATGGTCGGCTGGATCACCGAGCGCCAGGCGAGCCCGTTCAGGCCCAGCAGCAGCCGCACCTTCTCCGAGAACGGCGAGGCGTCGTAGTGGTGCAGGATGATCTCGTCGGCCATGGCTCTCCCCGGTCCGCCCCGAGCGGCTCCTACCCGGCGGCGTGCGCCTGAAACTACGCCAGCGGCGGCGCCGGACGCCAGGGGGCTCGCGCTCCAGCTTGTTTTCGGCCAGGATGGGCGCGCTCCAGTCGCGTCCTTCGCCCCGCCCACTCCAACCCGATGCGGAGATCAGCCCATGCGCAGCGCCTTCAACGTGGTGATGAGGATCGTCAGCACGCTCCTTGGTCTCCTGATGATCTTCATGGGCGCGATCTGGGTGATGCAGGGGCTGAACGTCGGACCCAGGGCGATCCTGCGCGGCTTCATGGTCAGCGACGTCCGCTGGGCCATCTATGGCGCCATCCTGGTCATCTTCGGGATAGGCCAGGTGGTCTGGAGCAACACGCGCCGGGCGCTGGCCTAGAAGCGACGCGGCGGCAGGCTCGCGCCTGCCCGGGTTTTCGGTCTAGATGCGGCGATCCAGCGGAGCGGAGCCCATGACCGACCACCTGATCGAGACTTTCGAGGACGGCGTCGCCACCTTGACCATGAACCGGCCGGAGGCGCGCAACGCCCTCTCCGGCCCGATGAACGCCGCCTTGCAGGAAGCGATCGGGCGGCTCGCCCATGACCCGAAGGCGCGCGTGGTGGTGCTGACCGGCGGGGGCGGCGCCTTCTGCGCCGGTGGCGACGTCAAGGGCTTCGCCGCCGACACCAGCCGCGGCTCCGGACCCGGCCAGGGCGCCGGCCCCAGCGTCGAGGCGAGGGTCGCGGGACTCAGGCGCGGCATGGAGATGGTCAAGCTGCTGCATGAGATGCCCAAGCCGACCCTGGCGGTGATGCCGGGCGCAGCGGCAGGCGCGGGGCTGTCGCTGGCGCTTGCCTGCGATCTTCGCATCGCCGCCGAGGGCGCCAAGCTCACCACCGCCTTCTCCAAGGTCGGCCTCGCCGGCGACTACGGCGGCTCCTACTTCCTCACCCATCTGGTGGGCGCAGCCAAGGCGCGCGAACTCTACTTCACCGCCGACGTGATCACCGGCGCCGAGGCCGCGGCGCTGGGCATCGTCAACAAGGCGGTGGCGGCCGAGGCGCTGGAGGAGACCGCGCGCGCCTACGCCCGCCGTCTCGCCAGCCTGCCGACGCTCGCCATCGGCTACATGAAGCGCAACCTCAACGTCGCCGCCCACGCCACCCTCTCCGAGGTGCTCGACCTGGAAGCGATGCACATGGTGCGCACCATGATGACCGAGGACCACAAGGCCGCGTCCCAGGCCTTCGTCGAAAAGCGCGCGCCGGTGTTCGCGGCGCGCTAGCCGGCCTAAAGGAACGCCCGCACCACCTCCAGGAACTGCGCCAGCCTGTCGTGATGGACCCAGTGGCCGGCGCCCTCGACGGCGGCGACGCGGGCGTCGGCGAAGTGTTGCAGTCGCCCATCCTTCTCGGGGTTCGAGGCCCAGCTCTCGGCGCCGTTGATCAGCAGCACCGGGCAAGTGATCGCGCCCCAGATTTCCTGGAGATCCTCGGGCGGCAGGTCCACCGGCGAGAACGAGCGGACGTAGTTGTCGAACTTCCAGCTATAGGTTCCATCCTCGTTCTGCATGGCGCCATGCAAGGTCAGATAGCGGGCCTGCTCCTCGGAGAGGTGCCGGTTCTCGGCCCGCATGCGTGCGAACGCCTCCTCGATGGTGGCGTAGCGGCGCGGAACCCGTCCGGCGAGCTTGCGGGTCTCGGCGACCCAGTCGCGCATCCGGGCGCGCGCCGTCCGGGCGGCTCGGCGCTCCAGCATGTCGGGCGAAGGCCCCAGCCCCTCGATCGCCACCAGCCTGGCCACCGTCTCGGCGAATATGCCCGAATAGCGCAGGGCGATGCTGCCGCCCAGCGAGTGGGCGACGATGCGCGCCGGCGCCAGACGCTGCTGATGGATGAGCTGGGCGAGGTCGTAGACGAAGGCCGCCATGGAATAGTCGCCGCTGGTCGACCAGGCCGAGTCGCCGTGGCCGCGCAGGTCCGGGGCGATGACGTGATAGTCGCGGCGCAGATCCTCGGCCACCCAGTCCCAGTTGCGGCAATGGTCGCGCCCGCCGTGCAGCAGGATCAGCGGCGGCGCGGCGGCGTTGCCCCAGTCGGCGTAGTGCAGGCGCAGGCGCTGCGAGATGAACGACTGGGAGGTGGGACCGATGGAGGGATCGAGCATGGGAGCCGGCGCGGTTGTCGAAGGCGGCGCTCCGCATAGGCGTGTTTCGCCCGCCGGTTAACCATTTCTTTGCGCCGGTCGAGCTTGCGCCTAAAAGAGAGGGGGTCGGGGAAGAGGGAGGCTTGGGATGAAGAGGCTCATCGGCGCGGTCGCGGCGACGGCGCTGCTCGTTTGCCCGCTGGCAGCGACGGCTCAGATGCACGACGGCGGCGGCCATCGAGACGGCGCGGTCGCGAACTGGCGCGGCGACGGCCATCAGGGACAGGACGGGGTCCGCATGGGGGCCGGCCGGATGGGCGCGAGCCCCTGGCGCGGCGAGCGAACCTTCGGCGCGCACGCCGACGGCGGCCGCGACTGGCGCGCCGCGCGCTTCTCGGGCGGCGGTCGATGGGACGGGAACGCCCAGCGCAGCTTCGGCCACCGCGGCGGCTATTACGACGGCCGCCTGCGGCAGGGCCGCGAGGAGGAGGGATTCGGAGTCAGGCGCGGCGACGACGGTTTCCGCCGCGACCGCGACGACCGCGGATTTGGCTTCGGCCGCGAGCGCGACGAGGACGGGTTCGGCTTTGGCGGCTCGCCATGGATCTATTCCTATCCCGACGACAGCGACTACTACGCGCCCTTCTACGACGACGGATCGGGCTGGGGATATGGCGTCGGGGCGCCGGCGCAGGATTGGACCGACTATGGCGTGGCGCAGGAAGACGGCGGCTATGGGCCGGCGCGCGAGCAGGCCTGGTCCTACTATGGGGCGCCCCAGGAAGATGGGGGTTATGGTCCGGCGCGCGAGCAGGCCTGGGCGGACTACGAAGCGCCGCCGCAGGGCGGGGGCTATCGCTTCGGCATGCGCTCGCAACTCGACTGGAGCGCCGGGGCGCCCCCGGCCGACTGCGGCCAGTGGGTCTGGTTCGGCGAGGCCGGGCGCTATCATTGGGTCCCGGCCTCGTGCGAGCGTCCGCCCTGCGGCTGCGACGGGGAAGACCGCTAGCGGGTCAGTCCGTGTCAGCAGCGGCGATGTTGCCATGATGTTCTTGCTGTCGGCTCGACTCTCGGTATTACATTAGGGGGTCCGGCCCGGCGCTCGTCGGGCCGCCTCCAGGCGATGGCTGATGCACGATCCCAACCAGTTCCTGCGCGTGCGCGGCGCGCGCGAGCATAATCTCAAAGACATCAGCGTCGACATCCCGCGCGGCCGGATGGTCGTGCTCACCGGGCTCTCGGGTTCCGGAAAGTCCAGCCTGGCGTTCGACACCATCTACGCCGAGGGCCAGCGCCGCTATGTCGAGAGCCTCTCGGCCTATGCGCGCCAGTTCCTCGAGCTGATGGGCAAGCCGGACGTCGACCTGATCGAGGGCCTCTCGCCGGCGATCTCCATCGAGCAGAAGACCACCAGCCGCAACCCGCGCTCCACGGTGGGCACGGTCACCGAGATCCACGACTACATGCGGCTGCTCTGGGCCAGGGTCGGTGTGCCCTATTCGCCCGCCACCGGCCTGCCCATCGAGAGCCAGACCGTCAGCCAGATGGTCGACCGGATCGCCGGCCTGCCGGAGGGCACGCGCCTGCATCTGCTCGCGCCGGTGGTGCGCGGCCGCAAGGGCGAATACCGCAAGGAGATCGCCGAATGGCAGCGCGCCGGTTACCAGCGCCTCAAGGTGGACGGCGCCTACTTCCCCATCGAGGACGCGCCGGCCCTGGAGAAGATGTTCAAGCACGACATCGACGTGGTGGTCGACCGGATCGTGGTGCGCGAGGGCCTGGGCGAGCGGCTCGCCGACAGCCTGGAGCAGGCGCTGCGCCTGGCCGACGGCATCGCGGTGGCCGAGTGGGCGGACCTCGCCGAGGGCGAGAGCGAGCCCAGGCGGCTGCTGTTCTCCGAGAAGTTCGCCTGCCCGGTCTCGGGCTTCACCATCGCCGAGATCGAACCGAAGCTGTTCTCGTTCAACAGTCCCGCCGGCGCCTGCCCCGCCTGCGACGGGCTCGGCATGAAGCTGAAGTTCAGCGCCGATCTCGTTGTGCCCGATAAGGAAAAGGCGCTCCACAAAGGCGCGATCGCGCCCTGGGCCAAGGGACCTTCGCCGCTCTACACCCAGACCCTGCAGGCCCTGGCCCGCCACTACGGCTTCTCCATGGACGAGCCCTGGTGGAAGCTGCCCGAGCGGGCGCATCAGGTGGTGCTGACCGGTTCGGGCGCGGACAAGATCCACTTCGTCTACGACGACAACGCCCGCAAATACGAAGTCGACAAGACCTTCGAGGGGGTGTTGCCGAACCTGGAGCGGCGCTGGCGCGAAACCGATTCCAGCTGGGTGCGCGAGGAACTGGCGAGGTTCCAGTCGGAGACGCCCTGCGAGGTCTGCGGCGGCGCGCGGCTGAAGCCGGAAGCCCTGGCGGTGAAGATCGCCGGGACCAGCATCGCCGAGGTTTCCGGCCTCGCCATCCGCCCGGCGCGCGACTGGTTCGCCTCGCTGGACGGCCAGCTCACCGACAAGCAGATGGAGATCGCCCGGCGCATCCTGAAGGAGATCAACGACCGATTGCGGTTCCTGGTGGACGTTGGACTGGAGTATCTCAACCTCTCGCGCGGTTCGGGCACGCTCTCGGGAGGCGAGAGCCAGCGCATCCGCCTGGCGAGCCAGATCGGCTCGGGGCTGACCGGGGTGCTCTATGTGCTGGACGAGCCCTCCATCGGCCTGCACCAGCGCGACAACGCGCGGCTGCTGGGCTCTCTGAAGGGTCTGCGCGATCTCGGCAATTCGGTGCTGGTGGTCGAACACGACGAGGAGGCGATCCTCTCGGCCGACCACGTGATCGACATGGGACCGGCCGCGGGCGTCCACGGCGGCCACGTCGTCGCCGAGGGAACGCCGGCGCAGATCATGGCCAGTCCGAAGAGCCTCACCGGCCAGTACCTCGTCGGCGCGCGCGAGATCGCCGTGCCTGCCCGGCGCCGGCCGATCTCGACCAGGCGCGTGCTCAAGGTGATCGGCGCCGCCGGCAACAATCTGAAGCGCGTCACCGGCGAGATCCCGGTGGGAACCTTCACCTGCATCACCGGCGTCTCGGGCGGCGGCAAGTCCACCTTCATGATCGAGACCCTCTACAAGGCCGCGGCCCGGCGCCTCAACGGCGCCTCCGACGCCCCGGCGCCGCACGAGCGCATCGAAGGCCTCGCCGAATTCGACAAGGTCATCGACATCGACCAGTCGCCGATCGGGCGCACGCCGCGCTCCAATCCGGCCACCTACATCGGCGCCTTCACCATCATCCGCGACTGGTACGCCGGACTGCCGGACGCCAAGGGGCGCGGCTACGGGCCAGGGCGGTTCTCGTTCAACGTCAAGGGCGGCCGCTGCGAGGCCTGCCAGGGCGACGGCCTGATCAAGATCGAGATGCACTTCCTCCCCGACGTCTACGTCACCTGCGACGTCTGCAAGGGCCGCCGCTACAACCGCGAGACCATGGAGATCCTGTTCCGCGGCAAGAGCATCGCCGATGTCCTCGACATGACCGTCGAGGAGGCGGCGGAAATGTTCAAGGCGGTGCCCTCGATCCGCGACAAGATGGAGACGCTGAAGCGGGTGGGGCTCGGCTACGTCAAGGTTGGCCAGCAGGCCACCACCCTCTCCGGCGGCGAGGCGCAGCGGGTGAAGCTCTCCAAGGAGCTGTCGCGCCGCGCCACCGGCCGCACCCTCTACATTCTCGACGAGCCGACGACGGGGCTGCATTTCGAGGATGTGCGCAAGCTCCTGGAGGTGCTGCACGAGCTGGTCGAACAGGGCAACACCGTCGTGGTGATCGAGCACAACCTCGATGTCGTGAAGACCGCCGACTGGATCCTCGACTTCGGCCCCGAAGGCGGCGATGGCGGCGGCGAGATCATCGCCGTCGGCCGCCCCGAGGACGTCGCGGCCAACGAAGCCAGCTGGACCGGCCGCTACCTGAAGTCCGTGCTCGCCCGCCACGCCGACCGCGCCAGGGCGCGCCCGCGCGAGCTGCAACGGGCGTGATGGCCGCGCGTCCGTCGAGACGCCACTGGCGCGGGCGCATCAGGACGACGTAGAGGTTTGTGTCCGCCCAGCTGTTCAGGCGAGGAGCGGGCGCCTGCGCCGCCCGTCCCGAACCACGCAGGGCGACCAAAGGAAGGACACCGGCCCATGAAACTCTATGGCGCGCCCAAACCGGCGCCGAACCCGCGGCGGGTGCGCATGTTCCTCGCCGAGAAGGGCGTGGAACTCGAAGAAACGCCGCTCGACCTGATGCGGCGCGAGCACAAGACGCCGGAGCACCGCGCCCGCAACTCGCTGGGCCAGGTCCCGACGCTGGAGCTGGACGATGGCAGCACCATCTCCGAGACTGTCGCCATCTGCCGCTACTTCGAGGAACTGCATCCCGAGCCGGCGCTCTTCGGCCGCACCGCCGTCGAGAAGGCGCAGGTGGAGATGTGGGTGCGACGCATCGAGTTCCAGCTGATGGCGCCGGTGGGCAATTACTGGCGCCACGCCCACCCGCGCACCGCGGCGCTGCTGACTCAGTTCAAGGACTTCGGCGAATCCAACCGCGCGGCCTATGCGAACGCTCAGCGCTGGCTGGACGGCGAACTGGCGGACGGGCGGGCGTTCATCGCCGGCGAGCGCCTCTCCATGGCCGACATCTGCGCCCTTTCCACGGTGGATTTCGCCCACTGGATCGGCCTGGATCTCGACCCGGAACGCCAAAACCTGGGCGCCTGGCATGGCCGCATGCAGGCGCGCCCGAGCGCGAGCGCCTGAAATCGGGCGCGCTGGCGGCGACCTTACGGCCGGGCTTGCGAGTTGCCTGCTCGAGCCGAAGCAACCGGGCGCGCCATGGTCCGCATCCTCACCTACAATGTTCACCGCTGCATCGGAGTGGATCGGCGCCTCGATCTGGCGCGCGTCGCCGAAGTGATCGCCGCGCAGGCGCCGGACATCGTCGCCTTGCAGGAACTCGACGTCGGGCGCGCCCGCACCGGCGGAGTGGATCAGGCGCACCGGCTGGCGCAGCGGCTGGGGATGGCGTTCCACTTCAACGCCGCGTTCACGGTCGAGGCGGAATCCTATGGCGACGCCATCCTCACGGTGCTGCCGCAGCGGCTGGTCAAGGCCGGAGCCGTGCCGCGCGATCCCAAGTTCTCGCGCCTGGAGGCGCGCGGCGCCCTCTGGGTCGAGGTGGAGGTGGCGGGCGTGCCCATGCAGGTGATCAACACCCACCTCGGCCTGCTGCCCCGGGAGCAGCAGATGCAGGCGGCGGCCCTCGCCGGCGACGACTGGCTGGGCGCCGCGCCGCCGGCGGCGCCGCTGGCGCTTGTTGGCGATTTCAACGCCACCGCCCGCACCGTCGTCTATCGCACTTTCCGCGCCAGGCTCGTCGAGGCGCGCCGCGCCGCCCGGCTGTCGCGGCCGGCGCCAACCTTCCCCTCCAGCCTGCCGATCCTGGCCATAGACCATGTGTTCGTGAATGCGAAAATCGTGGTCGAGGCGGTCAGGACGCCGCTCGATCCACTGTCTCGGGTGGCGTCCGATCATCTGCCGCTGGTGGTGGATTTTCATCTGGCGACCTGACGACCGGATCTGCGCGCCGGCGGACGCCCTGGCCGGCGCGCGCGGCGCGGATCTGGTCATAGAGCTTGCGCCGGCGCCGCCACGGTCGCCAGGAATCCGACGCCGCCGCCGGGTCGCCCAGATGGAACAGGGCGACGAACTCGCCGAACGGTCCGAGCGGCCCCGGCGCCAGGCGCTGCAGCCGCCCGCGGCGGTCGAGGGCGGCGAGCGCTTCGCCGAGGCCGCCGCGCCGCGCCCGCTCCCGGGCGACGTCGGCGCCGGAGCGGCCGACCCAGTGGGCGGCCATGCGGTCGCGCAGGTCTTCGAAGGCGGCGCGCTGCACCGCCGTCCGAGCCTCCATGGCCAGCTCGACCTCGGTGTCGAAGGCCTGCGAGCGGTTGTTGAGATTGGCCGACCCGATCCTGACGAGCCGGTCGTCGACGATCATCACCTTGGCGTGGCAGACGATCGGCCGACCGCCGGCGGTGCGCGGCGAAAGCACGTGCAGGCGCCCGAAGATGTCGGCCGCCTTCAGGCGCCAGAGGATCACCTGGCGGGTGCGGTCCATGGTGAGCCGGTCGAAGTAGCTCGGGCTCCTCTCGCTGAGGATCATGACGATCTGCGGCCCATCGGGCTCGCCCAGGCGCTGGGCCAGGGCCTCGGCGGCGGCGGGCCAGGTGCAGTACTGGTTCTCCAGATAGATCACCTCCCTGGCCGCCGCGATCGCCTCCAGCGCGAGGTTGGAGATCTCGGTGACCGCCGGGCGTTCGCGCCAGGCCGGCAGGGTGCGGGCGACCGCGGCCGCGCCGTCGGCGAAGTCTGGCGCGGCCGCGTCGGGCCAGCGCGGACAGGGCCGCACGCTCGCCGGCGCCGCCAGGCTCTCGCCCGTCGCCCGCAACCAGCGCGCCCGGAACAGGTCGCCCAGGGCGCACGCCACGGCCCCCTCGACCAGGACCGTCACCTCGTGCCTGGGCGCGTGCGGCCGCCCCCAGGGGCTCTGGCGCCGCTCGTCCCGGTCGAGGTGCGCCGGCGTATCCCAGCGGTCACCGGTGAGATCGCCGCTGCCGAGGAAGGCCAGGGCATCGTCGATCACGACGATCTTCTGGTGATGGCAGGCCCCGAACGGGACCTGGGAATCCAGCCTGAAGGCGACGCGCGTGCCGCGGAACCAGGCCTTGGCCCGGTGCGGGAAGAACGCCTGCGAGGCGCTGATCGGCAGGGCCGAGCGCCAGACCAGCACTCGCACGTCCACCCCCGGGCGCTCCTTGGCCAGACGGATGAGCGTGGCGCCCACCTCGTCGGGCGCCCCCCGATCGGTCGAGCCGTCCGGCGCGAGGCGGGTGCGCGGATCGAACCCCCAGCCGAGGACGTGGATCGAACGCCGCGCCGTCGCCAGCGCCGTTCGGAGCGCGGCGAAGTAGTCCTGGTAATCGACCAGGATCTTGGCGCGGCGCACCGGCTCCAGGCGCCAGCAGGTTTCCCCGGGCCTCAGCAGGCCCATCGCACACCGCCCATCGACAAGTCGCCCCAAGTCCGGGGCGCCCAGTTGCAAAGCGCCCGGCTTGGAGTCGTTCCGCGCATGGCGCCGCGCCAGCCGCGGCGGTAAAGCCCCGGTTCGGGCGATGCGCCTCTTGCCTCGCCGGACGCGGGCGGGCATCTGGGCGCGCATGGCCGACCCCGCATCGCCCGCCATCGCAACGCCCTGCGTCAAGGTGTGCATCGTCGACGCCAGGAGCGGCCTTTGCCTGGGCTGCCTGCGCACCCTGGCCGAAATCGCCGGCTGGTCGCGCCTGAGCGGCGCCGAGCGCGACGGCGTCATGGCCGAGCTGCCGGCGCGGCGCGCCCGCATCGCCCCCGGGAGGCTGGCTCGCTTCGGCGAGGATCGGCCGGGCGCCCCATTCACGCGTTGCAAACCGCTCCTCGCCTAAGGTTCGCCGCAACGGTCGCGAAGAGATCGGCCGAAGGGCGCGAGGCGATGGTGAGATTGGCGGTGATCAGCGGCCTGGTGGCGCTCTGCGCCATCGGAGCGGCTCAGGGCCTGGAATCGCTGGCTGCCGGCCGCGCCGCCGGCGCAGGCCAGGCGCAGGCCGTGGTGCTGACGCCCACGCCCACGCCGCCGCCGGATGCTTACGGCCAGGCTTCGATCGCCAAGTCCGCGGACGGCCATTTCTGGGCCGACGCCGTGGTCGATGGACAATCGGTGCGCTTCCTGGTGGACACCGGGGCGACCGCGGTGGCGCTCACCGCCGACGATGCGCGCCGCCTGGGCATCCAGCCGGAGGGGCTCAGCTACAGCTACAAGGTGATGACCGCCAACGGGCCGGCTCGCGCCGCCCTGGTGCGGCTTGGGTCGATCGCGGTGGGCCGCGCCGAGGTGTCCGACGTGCAGGCCTTCGTCATCGACCAGGGGCTGGAGACTTCGCTGCTCGGCATGAGCTACCTGGGCCGGCTGTCGAAGTTCGAGGCGACGCCCGACGCCCTGGTGCTGAAGTCCTGACGCCCGCGCGGCTCAAGCCTCGGCCGCCGGGCGCGCCGGCCGCCCCGATTTTGTTCCGGTCGCCAGCTTGATGCGGGTCTCGCGCACCGCGATCGCCGGCAGTAGCGAGGCGTTCTCGTCCACATAGGCGCCGACGGCGGGGGCGTGCCGCGCCGCCATCGAGCGCAGCAGCCACGAGAGCGCCTTGGTGACCCTGATGTCGCGCTCCCCCTTCAGCCGCTCGATGGTCTCGAACGCGAGGGCGGCGAAGCGCGCGTCGTTCGAGGTGCGCGTCGGGGTCGTCAGCAGCACCAAAGCGGCGCGGCGCTTGTCGATGTCGGGGTCCTCGCCGAGACGCTCCACCAGAACGCGCCACCCGGTCCAGTCGGCGATCATGTCCTGGGCTCCAAAGACGCTGGCGCAGAGGCT
>Ga0307373_10002297_pt1 | contig 34607 bp, 21 predicted proteins | sample OX2MG_FD_202534 | JGI IMG/M metagenome (GOLD analysis project Ga0307373, IMG submission 202534) | Soil microbial communities from Risofladan, Vaasa, Finland - OX-2 | ecosystem: Environmental > Terrestrial > Soil > Coastal area > Acid sulfate soil | place: Finland: Risofladan, Vaasa | collected...
CGCCGAGCGAGACACTGTCCGCCCCATTCCCTAGCGTGACGGATGTGTTCCCCTGCGACCCGGACACCTGGTCGTTCCCGTCTCCGGCCACCACGGTGTTCCAATAGCCCCCGATCGCGACCTGGTCATTGCCGTTGCCCAGGGTGATAGTCCCGTTGCCCTGGCCGGCACTGACGACGTCGGTTCCGTCACCCAGCGCCACCACGTTGTTGTAGCCCCCAAGCGAGACGGTGTCGTTCCCGTTGCCGAGATCGACCGAGGTTGAGCCCTGGCTGCCGGAGACGCTCACATTCCCGTCCGCGCCCGCTGCCGCCGCGGCCCCGGCTTCGTCGAAGCCGGTCACCAGGTTGTTGTAGCCGGCGAGGTTCACCACCACGTCGCCGGTATTGACATAGACAGTCGCCTGTCCCGAACCGGCGTTCACGATGTCATTTCCGCCCTCGTCGAAGATAACGTTGTTCCAGTCATAGGCGTTGATGATGCTGGCGTGCGGCGCCGCCACGATCGTGCCCGAGCCATACTGCGGACCGTCGATCACGGTGGCCGGGTTGGTCACCGTCACGTCCACGGTGCCGATGGCGGTATCGCCGTACTGGTCCGACACGGTGTAGGTAAAGCTGTCCGCCAGTGTCCCATTCGCCGGGATATGCTTCAGCACGCTGCCGCTGGCAGTGTAGGTGATATGCCCGTTCGCCAACGCGACGGTGCCGAGCGTCCCGAGCGTCCCGTCCCCGGTCAGGCTCAGCGTGTCGTCGCTCAGACCCGGAGCCACCACGCCCAGGATCGCCGCGGTCAGGTTCACGGAACTGTCGAGCGTCACCGTGCTCACGAGCGTTCCCGCGCTTGGCCCGCTGTCAACGGTGACACCGACGCTCCCGGTAGCAACGTCTCCCAGCTGGTCAGTGACGGTGTAGCTGATGGTGTCGCTGCCGCTGGCGGGCGCGACGTAGCTGATCGCGCCGGCCGCACTGAGGCTGATCTGGCCCGTCACCGCGCTGACCGCGGCGATGGTCTCGGTATCGCCGGCAAGACCCGGCGTCACCAGCCCATTCACCAGACCCGTCAGACTCACTGTCTGGCCGTGCCCGACCTCCAGGCTGCCGGTGGCGGCCACCGGGCCGGGATCGACCGTCAGTGCGACCGTGCCGCTGACGGCATCGCCCAGCTCGTCGATCACGGTGTAGCCGATGCTGTCCGTGCCACCGGTGTTAGGTGCGATGTAGCTCAGCACGCTGCCGGCGAGGCTCACTGTGCCTTTGCCAGGGCTGACCGTGGTCAGGCTCAGCGTGTCGCCCGGCAGGCCCGGCGTGATCGTCCCGACCACGACCGTCTGGCCGTGGCCGATCTCGGTGGGCGTCGATGTGCTGATCCGCGGCCCGGGATCGATCGTGACATCGATCGTTCCCGTAGCCGTGTCGCTCAGTTGGTCCTGCACCGTATAGGTGAAACTATCCGGCCCGGCATCGGGCGCGGTGTAGGTCACCACCCCGTTGGTCAGCACCGCGTTGCCGCCGACCGCGACGATGGTCTCGCTATCGCCTGGCTCGCCCGGGGTGATCAGGCGATCGAGCAGCGCGGTGACGTTCTCGCTCAGGCCATGGCCGACGGCGAGCGAGCCGGTGGCCAGGACCGGGCCGCCATCCACCGTGCCGGTCACGGTGAGCACCTCAGGCGCCAGGGATCCAGTGTAGCCGCTCGCGTTGGCGCCGGTCGGGTCGAGCGTGATCGTCTGGGTGAACACGCCCGCTTGGCTCGTGTTCAGCGTGACATCCAGACCCGCCTGGGTCTGCTGCGCCGCCACGCCGGTGAAGGCGGAGAACCCGCTCAGCGCGATCGCCGGGGTACTGTTTGCGATGAAGGTCCCGGCGAGAAGATCGGCGCTGGACGCGGCCGCGTTCTCGACACCCAGCACCGCACTGACTGGTGTGGCGCCGACGCCGACGGCGCCGAAATCCAGCCGGAATGTGTCCCCCGCGCCGGTCAGGACCGGCGCCCCGGACAGCTGCACGATCTGCGCGGTCGCGTAGTTGTCGATCGTCGCCGCCTCCGACAGAGATTTCTCATGGCGTTATGATATACTACCTAGGTAATTTTCTCAGAACGTAATTATGATCTTGTTCAGGAACAACCATGCCACAAACCCACCGACGATGCTCTGTGTTACTGACGATATGGCCATCTCCTCTTGGGAGCCGTGGAGAAGATAGTAAATCAGCATAATGGCGGATACACAAGTCGGTATCCCAATAAAGATTGAGCGTGCGGCTGTCCGGTGCGATACCGGTGCGAACAACGTACCGACAATCCCCGCAAGCATTGTGGCCAGCAGCCAATTTCGTACTCCGAAAATGCCATCTCCATAGTTCCTATAAGGAATTCCCTCCAGCATGCCACCGATGCGGAATGCCACGCTTGCGCCCGAAGCAGCAATGATCCAATGTACCCATAGAGGTATGCTACGCATGGCCCTGACCCTGATCTCTGATGCGGGAAGTAACAGTCCCATCCGGCGGTTGCCTATCGGATTGACGCGCCAAGCAAGGCACTGTCAGGTATAGCGTCGGATCGGTCCTCAGGTTCTACTGTTCGGAACCACATCTCACCCGATCCTGAAATGCCCGCTAGTCAGCACGCTAGCCTGCGTGTTGACGAAATCGATCACCGACGCCCCGGGCCCGCTGCCCAGCAGCAGCTGCGCCCCCCCATGCCCGTCGCTCTCCAGTGCGCTCACCACCCCGGCAGTGGTCATGAACCCACCCACGCCGCCGGTCAGGTCCAGCACGAAGCCCGCGTCGCGCGCGAAGTCCAGGATGCTCGCACTGCCCGAGCTCGGCCCGGCAACCACGGTCGTGCTACTCGACAGGTCATCGATGCTTGCTGTCCCCGCGTCCAGGAACACCATCTCCTGATTGCCTCCACTCAACAGAAGATGCGTGCTGTTGATCGTGATGCTGTCGCCGTTGGCTCCGTTCACCGTGTCGGACCCGCCCCCCAGCGTGACCGTGTTCGACCAGCCTTGCAGGATGATCGTGTCGTTGCCGGCTCCAGCGGTGACCTTGTCGTTGCCGGCGCCCGCGACGATCGTGTCCGAGCCGCCTCCGACCTGGATCACATTGCTGTATCCGGTCAGAGAGACGCTGTCCGTCCCGTTGCCGAGCATGACCGTCGTGTTCCCCTGCGCCCCGGACACCTGGTCGTTCCCGTCCCCAGCCACCACGGTGTTCCAGTAGCCGCCAACCGTAACCTGGTCGTTGCCGCCACCCAGGGTGATGGTTCCGTTGCCTTGCCCGGCATTGACGATATCGGTCCCGTCGCCGAGGGTCACCACGTTGTTGTAGCCGCCGAGCGAGACGGCGTCGTTCCCGTTGCCGAGATCGGCCGTGGTTGAACCCTGGCTGCCGGAGACGCTCACGTTCCCGTCCGAGCCGGTGACCGCCGCGGCTCCGGCTGCGTCGAAGCCGGTCACCACGTTGTTGTAGCCGGAGAGATTGACCACCACGTCGCCTGTGTTGACATACACGGTCGCCTGCCCCTGCCCGGCGTTCACGATATCGTTGCCGCCCTCGTCGAAGATCACGTTGTTCCAGCCATAGGCGTTGATGATGCTGGCGCTCGGCGCCGCTACGATCGTACCGGAACCGTATTGCGGACCATCGATCACAGTGGCCGGGTTGGTCACCGTCAGGTCCACCGTGCCGGTGGCGATATCGCCGTACTGGTCCGACACGGTGTAGGTGAAGCTGTCCGCCAGCGTCCCGTTCGCCGGGATATGCTTCAGCACATCGCCGCTGGCAGTGTAGGTCAGCTGCCCGCTCGCCAGCACGACGGTGCCCAATGTGCCAAGCGTCCCGTCCCCGGTCAGGCTCAGCGTATCGCCGTTCAGACCGGGCGCCACAACGCCCAGGATAGCCGCGGTCAGGTTCACCGAACTGTCGAGCGTCACCGTGCTCACCAGCGTTCCCGCGCTTGGCCCGGGATCGACGGTGACAGCGACAGCCCCCGTGGCGCTGTCCCCCAGCTGGTCCGTGACCGCGTATCCGAGAGTGTCGCTGCCGCCGGCGGGCGCCACGTAGCTGATCGCGCCCGCGGCGCCGAGACTGATCTGGCCCGTCACCGCACTGACCGCGGCGATGGTCTCGGTATCGCCGGCGAGACCCGGCGTCACCAGCCCATTCACCAGACCCGTCAGAGCCACGGTCTGGCCGTGCCCGACGACCAGGCTTCCCATCGCGGCCACGGGGCCAGGATCGACGGTCAGCGCCACGGTGCCGCTGACGGTGTCGCCCAGTTCGTCGGTGATCGTGTAGCCGATGCTGTCCACGCCGCCGGCGGCCGGTGCCAGATAGCTCAGCGCGCCGCCAGCGAGGCTCAGCGTGCCCCGGCCGGGATCGGTGGTGGTCAGGTTCAGCGTGTCCCCCGCCAGGCCGGGCGTGACTGTCCCGACCGCGATCGTCTGGCCATGGCCGATCTCCGCCGGCACCGTGATGATTACCTGCGGTCCGGGATCCACAGTGACAGCGACCGTTCCCGTGGCGATGTCGCCCCACTGATCCTCGACGGTGTAGGTGAAACCGTCCGGCCCGACGGTGGGCGCGGTGTAGGTCACCACTCCGTTCGCCAGCACCGCGTTGCCGCTGACCGCGACGATGGTCTCGCTGTCCCCGGGCTGGCCCGGGGTGATCAAGCGGTCGAGCAGCGCGGTCACGTTCTCGCTCTGGCCATGGCCGACGACGAGCGAGCCGGTGGCCAGGACCGGGCCACCATCGACCGTGCCGGTCACCGTGATCACCTCGGGGGCCAGCGCCCCCGCATAGCCGCTGGCGTTGGTGCCGGTCGGGTCTGGGGTGATCGCCTGGGTGAACACACCCGCTTGGCTCGTGTCCAGCGTCACATCATGAACCGCAGAGTCATTGGCACGACTCAGGCGCACGATTTTCGAATCGACTGAATAAGATAGCCGAATTCTGCCCGAACGCTCATGCACGATGCCGCCCTGTACACGCAATAGGAGAAGAATAATATGACACCCACAAATACAAAACGGAGCCACAGTTTTATATTTGACTCCAGCAACAACAAGAACATCAGAACGGGTGCGGAGAATTTCATTCGCCCAATGTAGAAATTATTCGTTTCTAGCATATTCATAACATGAACCTCATAACGAATGATTGCGCGTCCGCCGTCGCGGGCAAGACGAATCTCTCCCTTGTCAACCCCCTCAAAGGCTCCCGCGTAGGGTTGTTTGTCAACCGGGATAGCTAAAGGGAGAGCTATCGAGGGCTTCATCAGGCGACGGGCAAGTTGCTGCATCAGGTTCCGTCTCGCTCTATGCGTGAATAGGACGGTATCCTCAGTCGATATAATATCCCGCACTCCTCGGCTGTAAAGCCACGAGGATATTTCATCAATGATGTTCTTGTTATTCACATGGCTGGCAACGGCCACACGCAATCTCCCCTTCACTCTCATTGAAAACATTCTATACTCTCCATGGAGTTGGTCCGGGATTGCGATCGCGTCGGCGGAACTGTCCTACCCGATCCTGAAATGTGCGCTGGTCAGCACGCTGGCCTGGGTGTTGACGAAGTCGATCAACGACGCTCCTGGTCCGCTACCCAGCAGCAGCTGCATCCCCCCATGCCCATCGCTCTGCAACGCGCTCACCACCCCAGCGCTGGTGGTGAACCCACCCACGCCGCCGGTGAGATCCAGCACGAACCCCGCATCGCGCGCAAAGTCCAGAATGCTCGCGCTGCCCGCGCTTGGCCCGGCCACCACGGTCGTGGCGCTCGACAGGTCATCGATGCTCGCAGTTCCCGCGTCTAGAAACACCATCTCCTGATTGCCGCCCTTCAGCAGCAAAGTGGTGCTGTTCACCGTGATGCTGTCCCCACTGCCAGCGTTGACGGTGTCGGTGCCTGCCCCCAGCGTGACCGTGTTCGACCAGCCTTGCAGAATAATCGTGTCATTACCGCCGCCGGTCATGACTTTGTCGCTGCCGGCACCCACGACGATCGTGTCCGACCCGCCTCCGACCTGGACCACATTGCTGTATCCGGCCAGAGACACGCTGTCGGTCCCGTTGCCGAGCGTGAGCGAGGTGTTCCCCTGCGCCCCAGCCACTTGGTCGTTCCCGTCCCCGGCCACGATAGTGTTCCAGTACCCGCCGATCGTGACCTGGTCATTGCCGCTGCCCAGGGTGATGGTGCCGTTGCCCGGCCCGGCACTGACGATGTCGTTCCCGTCGCCGAGCGCCACCACGTTATTGTAGCCCCCGAGTGAGACGGTGTCGTTCCCGTTCCCGAGATCGACCGTGGTCGAACCCTGGCTGCCGGAGACACTCACGTTCCCGTCGGAGCCGGTGACCTCCGCGGCCCCGGCTGCGTCGAAGCCGGTCACCAGGTTGTTGTAACCGGCAAGGTTGACCACGACGTCGCCGGTGTTGACATAGACCGTGGCCTGCCCGGAGCCGGCATTCACGATGTCATTGCCGCCTTCATCGAAGATGACGTTGTTCCAGCCATATGCGTTGATGATGCTGGCGCTCGGCGCCGCCACGATCGTGCCCGAGCCATATTCCGGGCCGTTGATCACGGTGGCCGGGTTGGTGACCGTCACGTTCACCGTGCCGGTGGCGGTATCGCCGTACTGGTCCGACGCGGTGTAGTTGAAGCTGTCCGCGAGCGTCCCGTTCGCCGGAATATGCTTCAGCACATCGCCGCTGGCGGTGTAGGTCAATTGCCCGCTCGCCAGCACGACGGTGCCAAATGTGCCAAGCGTCCCGTCCCCGGTCAGGCTCAGCGTATCGCCGTTCAGGCCGGGCGCCACAACGCCCAGGATAGCCGCGGTCAGGTTCACCGAACTGCCGAGCGCCACCGTGCTCGCCAGCGTTCCCGCGCTTGGGCCGGGATCGATGGTGACAGCGACCGCCCCCGTTGCACTGTCTCCCAGCTGGTCCGTAACCGTGTAGGCGACGGTGTCGCTGCCGCTCGCCGGCGCGACATAGCTGATCGTGCCCGCGGCGCTCAGGTTGATCCGGCCCGTTGCCGCGCTGACCGCGGCGATGGTCTCGGTATCGCCGGCGAGACCCGGCGTCACCAGCCCGTCCACCAGACCCGTCACCACCACCGTCTGCCCGTGCCCAACGGTCAGGCTGCCGACGGCGGCCACCGGGCCGGGATCCACCGTCAGGGCGATCGTGCCGCTGGCGGCATCGCCCAGCTGGTCGGTCACCGTGTAGCCGATGCTGTCCGCTCCGCCGGTGGCCGGTGCCGCATAGGTGAGGGTCTCGCCGGTCAGGCTCAGCGTGCCCCGGCCGGGGCTGGTGGTGGTCAGGCTCAGCGTGTCCCCCGCCAGGCCGGGCGTGAGGGTCCCGACCGCGATCGTCTGGCCATGGCCGATCTCCGCCGGCACCGTGATGATTACCTGCGGTCCGGGATCCACAGTGACAGCGACCGTTCCCGTGGCGATGTCGCCCCACTGATCCTCGACAGTGTAGGTGAAACCGTCCGGCCCGACGGTGGGCACGGTGTAGGTCACCACTCCGTTCGCCAGCACCGCGTTGCCGCTGACCGCGACGATGGTCTCGCTGTCCCCGGGTTGGCCCGGGGTGATCAGACGGTCCAGCAGCGCGGTCACGGCCTCGCTCTGGCCATGGCCGACGGCGAGCGAGCCGGTGGCCAGGACCGGGCCACCATCGACCGTGCCGGTCACCGTGATCACCTCCGGGGCGAGGGCCGCGCTGTAGCCACCGGCATTATAGCCGGTCGGGTCTAGGGTGATCGCCTCGATGAATACACCCGCCTGGCTCGTGTTCAGCGTCACGTCCAGACCTGCCTGCACCTGCTGCGCCGCCACGCCGGTGAAGGCGGAGAACCCGCTGAGTGGGATCGCCGCGTTGCCGTTGGCAATGAACGTGCCGGCGAGCAGATCGGCAGTGGACGTGGCCGCGTTCTCAACCCCCAGGGTCACGCTGGCCGGCGCGGCACCAAGGCCGACGGTGCCGAAGTCCAGATGGAACGTATCCCGGGCGCCGGTTAGGATCGGGGCACCGGACAGCTGCACGACCTGCGCGGTGGCGTAGTTGTCGATCGTCGCGGTCAGCCCAACCGTCTCCGGGGCCAGCGCGAGTTGACCCAGCCCGTCGATGCTGCCCGGGCCGGTCCCGCCGTCAGTCATCAGCGCCAAGGTGACATTGCCGTTGACGGTGCCGGCCTGGGCGGTCGAGAGGGTGACAGCCAGGAACGTGGCGTCGCTGCCTCCGGCGGCGATGTCGCCGGTGGGGCCGGTCATGACGGTGGCGAACGAACCGGTCGCGCCCGCCAGGGCGGCGACCAGGTTCTCTGAATATCCGTCCGCCGGGTCGGTGTTACTCACGATCAGCGCGTCGGTGCCCGGATCGCCCACATGCAGGATGGTGCGCGCCAGCGCGACCCCGGCCTGAGCCACACGATAGACCATGCCGGACACGGTGACGTCCTGGGGCAGCAGCGCCGACGCGCCCAGCCCGTCGGTGTTCGCCCCGTCAGAGGCGGGATCGATCGCCACCGTCCCGCCGACCACGCCCGCCCCGGACGTGTCCAGCCCGACGGCGATCGCGGTAGAGATCTGACCGACCGCGAGCAGGGTGAATGAGCGCGTGCCGATACCCGCCCCGGTGATGGTGCCAACGCTGGCGTCCAGCGCCTCCGCTCCGCTCGGGCCGTCGTTGGTGATGCCGATCGCCTGGAGCTGCACGGAACCGCCGCGGACCACGCCGAAGTCGATCGTATCGGTGGAGAGCAGCGCCTGGGCCAGCGGCATGACGGTGTCGGTCACCGTCACCGTCTGCTGCGGCATGATCGCCAGATAGCCCGAGGCGTTGACGTCATACGGCGTGATGGTGAACTGCTCAGTGTTGACGCCGAGCGAGGTTGTATCCAGCGCGATATTGGCGATGTCATTGAGGGCGCCGGGTTGCACGGTGCTGAAGCCTGAGGACGCACCGGTCAGGAGACCGCCGTTGCCGGACGCAACGAGCGCACCCGCCAGCGAGTCCGAACCCGTGACGGCCAAATTGAGGACCGCCAACGTCACAGTGCCTGGGTTCAGCGCAATTCCCTGCTTGAATGCGCCGAGATCGAAGTTCCACGAACCGCCGTTCTGGGTCGGCAGCACGTCGGGTTCGTTCGCCAGCGCCACGCCGAGGACCGGCTGCGGGCCGGCCAGAGGGGCGCTGTTGACGATGGTCTCCTGCGCATAGGGCGCGATCACGGCGACCGACGTGCCAGCCGCGATCGCCACCTCCAGGTTCTTGGACACTACCGTCCCGATCCCGTTGGGAACGACAATCGCGACATCCGCCACGGTCTGTCCGGCCGCGATCGTGACCTGGACCAAGGGCAGTTCGCCGCCGAAATCGCCCGCCCCCAGATAGGTGCTGTCAGGCGTGACGATCGTGTAGCCGACGGTGAGCGCCTGGCTGCTGTCGCCCTCGCGATAGACTTCGAAGAGCACGGTCGTCGGCCCGGAGGAGGCCTCCACCTGGCTGGTCGTCGTGGCTCGCACCCCGACCTGCTCTGGCGGGGGCGGCGGAGCGACGAATTGCGCTTGGGTGCTCGTGCTTGCACCCTGCTGTTGCAGGTTCGCCTCGACCGAGACCACCGACGGATCGCCGGTAACCAGATAGTCGTAGATCGCCGCCTGTTGCAGGCCAGGATCGGTGATGCCGGCCGCCTGGACCAGCTGGGTCGCGGCGGCCACGGCGATGGTGGGGAAGGAAGCGATAGACAGTGACGTGCCCGGATAGCTCGCGTCGGTGAATGTGGCGGTGGTCTGTCCGGGACCGTAGTCAAGCAGGGATGTCGCCTGGGTGACCCGCCAGGAATCGGCATAGGCGCCGTACAGGGTCGCGGTGGACATGGTGGTGGGTTCGACGGTTCCATCCGCGAGCGTGAGGTCGTTGTTTGGGTTGCCGTTGTAATTGCCGAGCAACCCTTCCACCGAGCCATGGGCGGCGCCCGGGGCGAGGGAGACGCTGATCGAGATGCCGGCCGACGTGGTTGCGGGGCCGGTCTGGGTACCGAAGGAGTCGATGTTCGCACTGACCGATTCGCCGGTGTTCAGTGTGACCACGAATCCGGTGGCGGTCTTGGTGATCAGGCCACCCGCCAGGCCGATCGTCTCGCCGCTGAAGGTCACGGCCTGACCGTCTACCCAGACGGGGGCGGCGCGGGTGGAGTCGATCGTGACGACGTCGTGGCCGACTTGGATGCCGACCTCGGTGATGACGCTGTAGGTGGAGGCACCGACGGGGGCCGCCAGTCGTGCCTGTACCTGGAAAGTGCCGCCGTTGGTCTCCTCGGCCAGGACGAATTCGCCGGCGGTCTGGAAGCTGTAGTAGAGACCGTCGAAGGTCAGGAGGTGAGGGTCGGGGAACATAGAGGCCGTGGGGCCGACGTCAGATGGCACGGGCGGTACAAGATCGGACATCTTCTGCCAGAGATCTGTCAGCATGCTGGCTACTCGGGTCTCCACGTCTTTCATGGTGACTGCCAGGGAATTCGAAAGCTCCTGAATTCCAAGCGCCTCCGCCGTGCCAAAATTGATTGCGTCGGCGGCGACTGCGGCGACGAACTCGGTAATGCCGGTCTGAAGCCCATCCGCTATACTGCTATATAGATCCGCGATGGCAGGGCCTGGGTTGCTGCTAAAATCCTGGATCTCCTGCATAAATGAGCCGGAGGTGGTCAGAGTGGGTTGCCCGTCTTGACTATTACTGAAATAGTCTTCAGTGGCCTGAGCAGCCTTTGCTGCCTCGTAGCTGGCTACAGCCCCAAAAAAGATACCACTGCCCGCAATAACCGCTGCGGGCAGTGCGCCTGCCAGCAAAGCTCCGGTCGCTAAGGCGACTAGGCCGCCAGCTACTTCAGCAAGGAAAACGTTTAGTGCGGTCTGCACGCCCGTGACGGGTTGGCCGTCTCGTCGCGCAGCGGCCAAGCCAGCGGCCTCCGATATGCCGAGGTCAGTCGTCAGACTGCTGCCCTTGACGAAAAGATTCACAGCGACGGGCAGGCTCTCACCCAAGGCTATGTCGGTGGCTCCGAAACTCCCGCCAGAGATAACGCTGAGCGCATCTGAGGCTATTTGCAACTTGTCTGCTTGGCCCGTCGCAATGCTGGTATCAGCAAGATCATACGAGAAGATCTGGAACCACGTGTATGGTGGACCTGAGCCGTTCGCAGTGACCTCGTTCTGGATCGTTACAGGCGCATTCGTGCTTTGCGAGTTGTTGTGGACTTCGAGGCTATAGGAACCAGGAGCTAATCCCTGTAGGTCCGCCGTGGCCCAAAGCTGGCCACTGTCCACAAGGTCAATAGCGGAAGCTGGTGTCACCGCGCCACTGGGCGACACCAAGGCCACCTGCATGCCGGTCGTGAACTGCGACCCATCGATCGCAAATGTGACACTGCCGGGATTACTGCCGTAGTCCGGTACAACGCTGCTAATCGCCAACGGCGGTATAACTGAACTGACGGTATAGTTCTCCGCCCCAGCCGAACCATTGTCCGTGACAGAAGCATAAAATGTACCACTCGTGATTGCATTCAGATCTGCCGTAGGGTTCGCCACGCCGATGGTACCGGAATTCGCCAGGAAAAGGTCCGGCGTCGGTAGGGCGCCATAGCTCACGGAGATGCCATTTGAGGACGCGGTCTGGTCAGATCCGAGCGAGAAATTGACGCTTTCGCCAGCCGGGAGGGTAAATTGGTAGTAGATTGTCTGCCCGGCCATCAATGTGCCGGAGACTGGCGTTCCGACCGAAAGCGTGGGCGTGCTCGCGATATCGGTCGGCGCCGTCGCGACCGTCTGCTTCGCCGCCCCGCCCAGCGGTTCATTGAGCTGATTGCCGACGTCCGTCTGAACCACGACCCATTCGTTGCCGGCAAGCGTCCCCGGCAGGGTGACGGTCTCCTGCCGGGTAATGGTCTGCCCCGCCGCGATGGTGCCCGCGAAGACGAAAGTCCCAAGCGAGATCAGATTGTCGCCGGCCGCGTCGGAGGCCAGGTACACGGCGTCCGACCACGGCCCGATGGCGACGGCGCTGCCCTGGTTGGTCAAGGTCCAGGTGATCGGCACCTGCCCGCCCGCCTGCCCGTCGGGCGGTGCCGCGATGCTGCTGACCACCACGACGGGCGAGGGTAGGATGGTGCCGACCACGTCGATCGTCTGGGCCGCCAGGACCCCCGAATAGCCGGACGGGTTGCTGCCCGTCGGGGTCAGAACCAGCTGCTCGCTGAACGTACCGATTGTCCCGGTCCCGAGCGAGATCGCAGGGCTGGCATCGGCATTGCCGTAGGTGATCCCGCTGAAAGCCCCGAGACCGGCGTTGGCGAAGACGCTGTCGCCCGAGGCGCTGAAACTGCCGCCCAGCACATCCGCCGCTGGCCCTTGGGCGCTGTTGAGCACCTCCAGGTTCGCCGCCAGCGCCGCGGCGGATTGGTCGGTTGCCCCCAAATTCAGGATGTACACATCCGGCGTGCCCGTCGCCGTCAGGCTTCCGTCGCCACCGATCTGCGCCAGGACTGCGGTCGCATAGTTGTCCACCACGTAGCTGACCGGCACATCGACCGTGCCGAGAGTGGCGACACCGAGTCCGTCGACCCCCTGGCCGCTGGTCTGGGTCTCCACGGCTGCGGTGCCGGAGTAGCTCCCCGCTGCGCCCGCGGTCAGCGAAACCGCGAGCGCGCTACTGTCGCTGGCGCTCGGAGCCACATCGACCGTGCCGGTTCCGCCGCTCAGCGCACCGCCGATGCCGACCAGACTGGCCAGCAGGTTCTCGGAATAGCCATCCGCCGGGTCGGTATTGCGCACGGTCAAGGAGACGGAGGCAACGTCGCCTGGATGCAGAGTGATCCCATCGGGGGCCGACACCGCCGCAGCCGCCGCGCGATAGACCGTGCCCTGAACCGCGATCGTGCCGGCGCCGTCCGGAACCGGCGGGCTGCCTGCGCCGGCATAGGACGTGAAGCCCACGGTGACGCCGCCGGTCTCGACCCCGACCGTGCCGGCGTTGATCCCCACCAGCAGGTCAGTGCTGTCCGTGGCGCCCGGCGCCAGCTGGCTGACGGTCCCGGTTGCCGTGGCTGCCCCGGAGATGCCGCCGATGCCCGCGCTCAACAGCGCCCCGCCGGCGGGGGAGAGGTTGCTGACGCCGATCGCCTGGCTCGGTGCGTTGCCGAGCCGCACGTTCCCGAAATCGATCGTCCCGGTCGTGTCCAGCATGGCCTGCGCAAGGGTAGCGAAGAAGATGTCTGAGCCGGTGCCACCATCAGCCGTGACCGCCAGGCCGCCGGCAGCGACACCGCCACCGAGGGCGAAGTTCTGCGTGCCACCGCCACTGAGCTCGGCGACCAGCGTGCCGCCGGCGGTGATCGAGGCCGAGGTGACCACCAAATCCGCCAGGTCGATCGTATCGCCGAGCGCGAACCCCGCGATCGTGCCGCTGTAGCTGGACGCGGTATCGATCTTCAACGTGCCACCGACGAGCGTGCCGCCGGACGATATGGCGGGGGCGAACGTCACCGATCCGCTGCTCGGCCCACCCAGTTCCAGCGTGGTCCCCGGATCGATGCCCAGCGCGCCGGTGCCGCTGACCGCCCCTGCCAGGTCGAGCCGCCCGGCGTCGGCGATGATTGTGCCACTGTTGGCGATCGCCGGCAGGATCGTGCCGTATCCGTAGAGCGAGCCACCCGCGCCGACGGTCAGGGTGCTGGCATCGAATGCCCCGCCGCCGAGTTGCACCTGGCCGTTATCCGTGAAGCCCATGGTGGTCGTGAAGTTGCGCCCGCCCAGAAGATGGAGGCTGCCGGCCGCGCTGATGGTTCCGAGCGTGCTGTCGATCTGCACCGCGCCGGCGTTCTCGATGACGGAATTGATACCGCTCAGCGTGAGGTTCGCCGCATCGGTCTGGATCGTCGCGCTGCCGGGAAGGAGGAGCGTGCCGCCCGCATCCGCCTCGAACGCACCGCCGGTCAGGGTGTTGCCGGCCAGGTTGGTGAAATTGGCTGCCTGGATTGCGATCGTAGCTCCGCTGCCGACCGTCAGCGACCCGCCGTTGCTGAACGCGGTGCCCTGGATCGTGACGTCGCTGTGGTTCGAGGCGCTGATCGTCCCGTCATTGGTGAAGGTGGCGGGATCGATGTTCAGCGTCGCCCCCGATACCGTGGCGATGATGGTCCCCTCGTTGACGATGCCGTCGCCGGCGTGGTCGCTACTGCCCAGGGCGGCGGTGGGACCCGCCAGCGCAAGCGTCAGGTTCGTCCCCAGGGTCAGGATCGCGCCGGTGCCGGCGGTGTCCTGGTTGATCAGATAGTTCTGGCCATAACCCACGTTGCCGATATCGATCGTCGCATTGTCCAGCATCGCGGTGCCCAGCACATACAGATAGCTGCTCTGGAACGCGGGGCCGGTGAGGTTGATCGTCGCCGGCCCGCTGCCGCCGGCACCGGAGAAGCTGGTCCCCCCCGTCAGGGTCAGCGACGAGTTCGCGGCCGACAGGTCCAGGGTGCCCTCATAGGTCACGCCCACCAGGGTGCCGCCTTCGCCGCCCACTCCACCGATGGGGGCCAGGATCGTGCCGCCGTTCACCACCCCGCCGATCCGCGCCACACCGCCAGACTTGATCACGCTGCTGAGCAGCGCCGCCGTCGGCGCGCCGGTAAAATCGATGTAGCCCCCGTTGCTGACGATGATGCTGCCGTCATTGGTGAAGTTGGTGGCATCGATGAAGAAGGTGCCGCCCGATACCGCGGCGATGATGGTACCCTGGTTGACGATGCCGTCGCCGGCGAGGTCGCTGCTGTTCAGGACTGCGGCGGGACCCGCCAGCGCGAGGGTCAGGTTCGGTCCCAGGGTCAGGATTGCGCCGGTGCCGGCCGAGTCCTGGTTGACAAGATGGTTGTAGCCATAGCCCGCGTTGCCGATGTCGATCGTCGCGTTGTCCAGCGTCTCGGTGCCAAGCACGTAGAGATAACTGCTCTGGAACGCCGGACCATTGAAATCGATCGTTGCTTGTCCACTGCCGCCGACGCCGGTGAAGCTGGTCCCCCCGGTCAGGGTCAGCGACGAGTTCGCCGCCGACAGGTCGAGCGTGCCCTCGTAGGTCGCCCCGACCAGCGTTCCGCCAGCGCCGCCCACCCCACCGGTGGGGGCCAGGATCGTCCCGCCATTCACCACCCCGCCGATCTGCACCAATCCGCCGGACTTGGTGATGCTGTTGATCAGCGTCGCCGTCGGCGCCCCCTCCAGGGCCATAAAGCCACCGTTGCTGACGACCATGGTGCCGTCATTGGTGAAATTGGTGGCATCGATGAAGAAGGTGCCACCGGCGTAGCCGGCGATGATGGTGCCCTCGTTGACAATGCCGTCGCCGGCAAGGTCGCTGCTGTTCAGCACCGCGCCAGGACCCGCCAGCGCAAGGGTCAGGCTTGGTCCGAGGGTCAGGATCGCGCCGGCGCCGGCGGCATCCTCGTTGAAAAGGTGATTGTAGCCATAGCCTGCATTGCCGATGTCGAGCGTCGCGTTGTCGAGCGTGGCGGTGCCAAGAACGTACAGATAGCTGCTCTGGAACGCAGGGCCGTTGAAATCGATCGTCGCCCGCCCGCTGCCGCCGACGCCGGTAAAGCTGGTCCCACCGGTCAGGGTCAGCGACGAATTCGCCGCCGACAGATCGAGCGTGCCCTCATATGTCACCGCCGTCAGCGTGCCGCCGGCGCCGCCCACCCCGCCGGTGGGGGCCAGGATCGTGCCGCCGGTCACCACTCCGCCGATCTGCACCACCCCGCCGGACTTGATGATGCTGTTGATCAGCACCGCCGTTGGCGCCCCCTCCAGGGCGATGAAGGCTCCGTTGCTGACGACCATGCTGCCGTCGTTGGTGAAATTGGTGGCATCGACATAGAAGGTGCTGCCGGAGACCGCGGCGATGATGGTACCTTCGTTGACGATGCCGTCACCGGCGTAGCTGCCGCCGTCCAGCGCGGCGGTAGCACCCACCTGGTCGAGGGTCAGGTTCGGCCCCAGGGTCAGGATTGCGCCGGTGCCCGCGGTGTCCTGGTTGACCAGGTGGTTGTAGCCGTACCCCCCGTTGCCGATGTCGATCGTCGCATTGTCCAGCGTCGCGGTGCCAAGCACATAGAGATAACTGCTCTGGAATGCCGGACCATTGAACTTGATCGTTGCCCGCCCGCTGCCGCCGGTACCGGTGAAGCTGGTCCCACCGGTCAGGGTCAGCGATGAATTCGACGCCCTCAGATCGAGCGTCCCCTCGTAGGTTACCCCCGCCAGCGTGCCGCCAACACCGCCCACCCCTCCGGTCGGGGCCAGGATCGTCCCGCCGTTCACCACTCCGCCGACCTGCACGACCCCGCCCGACTTGGTAATGCTGTTGATCAGCGCCGCCGTCGGCGCACCGGTCAGGTCGATGAAGCCGCCATTGCTGACGATGATGCTCCCGTCATTGGTGAAGTTGGTCGCATCAATGGTGAAAGTGCCACCGGAGTAGCCGGCAATGATGGTGCCTTCGTTGACGATGCCGTCGCCGGCGAGGTCGCTGCTGGTCAATGCCGCAGTGACACCCACCTGATCGAGCGTCAGGTTCGGCCCCAGGGTCAGGATTGCGCCAGTGCCTGCGATGTCCTGGTTGACCAGGGAGTTCTGGCCGTACCCCCCATTGCCGATGTCGATCGTCGCATTGTCCAGCGTCGCGGTGCCAAGCACATAAAGATAACTGCTCTGGAATGCCGGACCATTGAAATTGATCGTCGCCCGCCCGCTGCCGCCGGTACCGGTGAAGCTGGTCCCGCCGGTCAGGGTCAGCGACGAATTCGCCGCCGACAGGTCGAGCGTGCCCTCATACGTCACACCCGCCAAGGTGCCGCCCTGGGCGATCATCTGGCCGCCATCGGCGATGATCGTTCCGCCGACGACATCGGCTTGCAGATACAGGATGCTGCCGGCTTCGGTCGTGATGGTTCCGGCCGAGTTGGTGATCGTGCCGGGCAGCAACTGCGCAGTCCCGCCGATCGTGATCTGGCCGCTGTTGACCGCCGTCGAAGCGGCAAGATAGGCGCTGCCGTTGCCGGCCTGCACGTCGAGAGTGCCGGTATTGACGAAATTCGTGGACGCGATCACGAGCTCGCTGCTGCCGGTCGCCGCGGTGACATCGCCCGAATTGGTGAAGGTCGCGCCCTGCACCACGATCTGACCGCTGCCGGACGCGGCGTCGATCTCCCCGGTGTTGGTGAAATACGCCGGCGTAATCGCGAGCGACACAGCGCCCGATGCGGCCTCGATCGTACCCTCGTTGACGATGGCGCCGCTGCCTGCACCCTCGCTGCCGAGGTTGTACGAGCCGCTCGTCTGATCGACGATCAGGTTCGGACCCAATGTCAGCGTGCCGGCCTGGCCGCCGTTCGCGCTGAAATAGCCGCTGGTCGTATTCTGATCGAGGACACCCCCAGCGCCGTCCAGGGCGATGGTCGCGTTGTCCAGCGTCTGGGTGTCGTCGAATGTCAGGCTCGCGTTGTCCCCCAGAGCGACGAAACCTCGACCGGTCCCGCCGGTCCCGGTCGCGGTCAGGCCATTGGCGACTTCCAGCACCGAGGACGCCACGTTCAAATCAAGCGTTCCCTCGTACGTCACCGCATCCAGAGCGCCCCCCGCGAACAGCATCCCGGCGCCGGTATCCTGGATCACCCCGCCCAGGATCGTATCCCCGTAATAGAGGTTCCACAGCGCGAACGATCCCCCGGGGCCGATCGCCAGCGTCTGGCCGGTATTGTCGAGGGTGCCGTCGATGCGGATCGAGCCGCTGTCATTGATGCCCTGCAGCTGCGCCGTCGTGACGTCGCCCACCATATAGAGCGCGCCACCAGCCTGGATCGCGATGGTTCCCCCGCCGGCATCCGAGAAGCTCTGCACATACAGTTCTATGCCGGCACCGCTGCCGACAGAAATCTGGCCGGTGTTGCTGAAGCTTGTCGCGGTCACACCAAGGTTACCACTGCCGGCCAGCTCAATCATGCCGGCATTCGCGAACGCCGCCGCACTTCCCACTGCCAGGACCCCACCGGTCACGGCGATGCTGCCGCTGTTGGTGAAGGTGCCGTAATCGACGGTGAGGGTTCCGGCGCCAATGGCGATCAGACCCGCGTTGTTCAGGCTGTCCCCGGAATCGTTCACCGCCAGAGACCCGGTCTGATAGCCGAGATACGCGGCACCCGTGCCCACATCGACGGTGAAGCCGCCCCCCAACGTCAACGTATTGCCGCTGTCGTTGCCGACACCGGTGCTGAGGGAGTCGTTGATCCCGCCGCCGAAATTCAGCGTCGCATTGTCCAAGGTGCCACTGCCCAGGACCGTGATACCGCTGGCGCTCGCTGCCGAAAGGTCGATCCCACCAGGAGCGCCACCCGTTCCGGCCTGCAGAACCAGGCCGTTCTGGATGGCAAGGGACTGCCCGCTGCCGGTGAGCGTCAGCTCGCCCCGATAGGTGACACCGGACAAGGTGCCCCCCTCCGCCTGCAGCTGCCCACCATTGGCGACGATGGTGCCGGCGGCGACCGTTCCGCCGCTGTCCAGCGCGAGCGTGCCGGCGTCCAGGAACAGGGTATCGGCCGCCCCGGCCAGAACGAGCGTCCCGTTGACCGCCAGCGTCGCCTGCGCCGCGGCCAGGGCCAACGAATCCACTGCGAAGCTCTCGCTGGCCGCAATCTGGACGATATACGTTCCCGGGACCGCAATGACGACATCGGCGCTGGTGCCATCCGGAACGCTGCCGGCGGCCCAGGCCGTCGGCGTGTTCCAGTCGCCGCTGTTCGGGGCAGCCCAACTGAAAGTGGTCATCGGCCGGCATCCTGTTCGGAGGTTACGACGGGAAGTCTCAGCTGGGCGGGTTCTGTCTTCGTCCGGTAACGATTTCTAATGCAGGCCGGCCGGGAGGCCGGTCGCGTAGTGCCGTGGGCCAGGTGCCAATGTCAGCGATGAGCGGCACATCCCGCGTTGCTCGTGGATGTAATCCGGCAACGCGCGGAGGGGTGCATGCGTGCCGCCTCCTCGGCCGTGACGAGTTACCGCCGCCGTTGTGGCGTCGGTGGAACTCTCCCGGTCGAGCGGCGCCTCGTGCCTGGGCAGAGGTTCTGCTTATTCGTTCGAGTCCCAAGAAAAGAAAGCGCCGCGTGGGCGCAATGACGATCATCTTCCTCCCCCTGCTGCATTGTCTCGGATCCCATATCCCGAGAGCGACGTAGCAACCTCACGCCGATGTTACCATCACTATTCTTCGGTCGACGCGTTCGTCAACATCTGTGGTCACCCGAAGGTAAGGCGGCCTATGATGAAAATGGGTAACTGCCCAGGTAGGCCCCACGAATCAGGGCTGTGGACCAGCTTGTACCGAAAAACGCCCCCCAACCGCCTCAAACTCGACCACAGGCCTCATTCATGTGGCCTACCTGGGCACGCCGAGGGGTACCTGGGCAGTTACGAAAATGGAAATGAGATTCCACGCTTACGCCACAGTGAAGGATTTTCATCCCGGGCGGCGCATCCGGGCCCGATGCAGGGCATCGCTCCTTGCCGCGCCGGCACCCCTGCATCGCTCAGGAACCGGCAGCTGTAGCGAACCGCCATCATCGGCGGCTCGCTGCAGCTATCGTCCCGCGGGCGGCCCATTCGCCGGCGCCGGCGGCGGCTTGACGATCAGGCTACAGCGCTCCTCCTTCCCCGTCTGCGCCGCTTCCGCCTCGCATTTGTGCAGCGCGCCGGCATAGGCGTTGCCGAGCCGGATGTCCTCGTTCACCGCCGCGGCGAGGCCCGGGTTGTTGCGATCGATCAGCTTGTAGCCGGCTTGCAGCGTGTTCGCCTGCATCAGCCACGCCGCCCAGCCCGCCGACCATCCCCAGTCGTCCGGTGCGTGCCGGTTGATCTCCATGAACAGCATGACGCCAAGGATCGCGCCGATCAGCGCCGCCCCACCGCCAACGGCCCACAGGATATTCCGATCGCGCTGTGCGCGCTGTTGGAAGAACGCCACACGCGCCAGCGTGTCCCGTCCCCGCTCGAAACCCTCCCGCGCCGCCTGCGCCTGCTGCGCCTGCCCATCGGCCAGGCGCACGGCCTCCGCCCGGATTTGCTGCGCGATCGTCGCCGGCGTCACCTGCATTGGCGGCGCGGCTTCGATCGCATCGAGCCGGGCGCCCACCGCCTGCAGTTCCTTGACGATCTCCCCGAGGGTCAGCGCGTAGTCGGGCGCCGTCTGACCCGCGACGGCCTGGCGCAGCGCTGCCACCTCGGCCCGCAGCGCCTCGAACGCCCGCTCCGCCGCGCCGGCGTCAGCCGCGTCGTCCATCGCCACGATTCACCGGCCGAGCCCAAGGCCGCGGCTATGCCGCAACCCCAACTCGTGCGTCACCGCGTCCTCGTCCCCCCGGCTCTGCACCACCCGTGCCAGCCGCGACCTCTCGGCAACGCCGAGCTGCTGCCCGCGCTGGCGCAGTACGCTGTCGAGCTGCGGATCCCGTTTCAGCTCCTTGGCGAACCGCTCCAGCCGGCCGCCGATCTCCCCCTGCGCCAGATGGTCGTACTTCTTCCCGGCCTGCTCATAGGCACGCTCCAGCTTGCCCCACGCCCGCACCGCCTCGCGCGCCCGGGCCTCCAGTCTCTCGCGCCCCCCCCGCGCCGCCCGCCCGGCCGTGATCAGCGCCGCCAGCCCGGCGTCCGTGCCCGCCCCCTCCGCCAGCCGCGGCGCCTGGGTCAGCACCGCCTGCAGATCCTGCCCAAAGCCCGGCAGTTGGCCATCGAGCGCGCGATCGGCCTGGGCCAGTGCCACTGCCTGGTGCGGCAGCACCGGCAACCCGGCCTGGCGCATCCGCTCCGCATCCGACCAGGCCCGCGCATAGACCCCCACCGATCGCACCAGGTGATCCGCTTCCCGGTCCTGCTTCGTCACCGCCGGCGCAGCAGCAGGGACCGGTGCCACGTCGGCCCGGCCGGCCTCCAGCTTCAACCCGGCGAACATCCCCCGCCGCGGCCGGGCGGGTTCCCCACGCGCCACCTCCGCCACAGGCTCGCGCAGCACGATCTCGCTCTCGGGCACCCGACCGTCGGGCGGCACCAGGCCGCGCCGCTCGGCATAGGCCCGGGCCGAGTCACTCGACTCCGCCGGAAGCGCCGGTTCGGCCCGCGTTCCCCCCACCAGTCCGTAATCCAGGCTGGTGTCCTTCAGCCGCTCGCGCCCCAGCACAAGCGCCAGCCGCTCCCGGCTGCCCACCTGGTCCGCACTCCAATGCAGGTCCACCCGCTCCCGGTGCCGGCTCAACCCCACATACGCCGCGTGCCGGTCCATGTGGCTGCTCGCCAGCACATGCGTCCGGTCCACCGTCACCCCCTGGCTCTTGTGCACCGTCGCCGCGTAGCCGTGGTCGATATGCGCGTAGTCCTTCACGTCGAAGCCGACCGAACGCCCGTCGTCCAGCCGCACCACCAGCCGCTCGCCCCGACCGGGGACAGGCCCCGTGCCAGAGGCGTTGCCGCCACCGGAGGCGCTGCCTCTGCCAGCGGCGCTGCTGCCGATCTCCGTCACCGTGCCGAGCGTGCCGTTCTTCACCCCCAGGCTCCGCTCGTTCCGCAGGAAATACACCCGCTCCCCCACGGCGAACGCCCGCTCCCCGCGCTCCGTCTGCACCCGGTAGTCGGCCCCCAGCTCGCCGGCCGCCTGACGCACCGCCCGCGCCCGCTCATTCAGGTCGCGCACATCCTCGCGCCGATACGCCAGCATGATCTGCCGCGCCTCGGGCGCCTCCTGCCGCGCCGCCTCCCACCCGGCGATGACCGCCGCCTTGGCCGCGTCCAGCGTCGCGTGCCCCCGCACCATCCCGGCCCGCTCGTACCGCGCCAGCGCCTCGGCGGTGCGCCCCGTCGCCAGCTCCCGCGTCGCCTGCTGCTGCCAGCCCTCCCGCTGCCGCCGCACCTCGGTGATCTCCACCGCACCGACCCGCTCCGCGATCGCCCGGAACGCCGCCCCCGCCTCGATCGCCTGCAACTGCTCCGGGTCGCCCACCAGAACCACCTTCGCCCCGGCCGCCTCCGCCTGCGACAAAAGCCGCCCCATCTGCCGCGAGCCAATCATCCCCGCCTCGTCCACCACCAGCACGTCGCGATCGGTCAGCCCCTCCCTGCCCTGCTCCCACTGGAACAGCAGGCTGTGCACCGTCCGGCTGGCGATCCCCGCCCCGGCCTCCAACTGCTCCGCCGCAATCCCCGACAGCGCCGCGCCGCGCACGTGAAAACCCTCTGCCTCCCAGGCGGCGCGCGCCTCGCCCAGCATCGTGCTCTTGCCGGTGCCGGCGTAGCCCACCACCACGCTCAGATCCTGCGCCTGCGTCACATGCCGGAACGCCAGAACCTGCTCCCGTCCCAGCGTCGCCGACTCCAGAAACCGCCGCCGCAGATCCACCCGATGGCCCTCCCGCTCGGCCAGCGTGGCCGCCGCCCGCTCCATCCGCTGCTCCGCCGCCAGCATCTCCCGCGTGGTGAACCGCTCCTGCCCGCGCCCGTCCTCCCCGAGCCGCACCAGCGCGGACGACGCCTCCACCTTCGCCAGCGCCGCTGCGAATTGCTCCGCATCCGCCGTGTGCCGGTCCACCAGCCGCGCCAGGTCGCGCCGCGTGAACGTCGATTGCTGCCGCGTCAGCGCCCCCAGCACCACACCCGGATCAGCGATGATCCGCTCCCCGTTCCGCTGCGCCAGCGCCTCGTGCTCCGCCGCCCGCTCGGCATCCTCGCCGCGCGCCGCGCGCCGCGCCCCCGCCGGGCCGATCTTGGTCTGCGGCTCCAGCCCGATGCCTTGCGCCGCATGTGACCGGTGATCGACCCGGATGTCGTGCCCCTGCTCCGCCAGCCGCTCATTCGCCAGCGCCGCCCAGCGCTCCCGCCACCCGACCAGAACCTCCGTCCGGTTCCACGCCCGCACCTTCTTGCCGAACCCCTCCGGCCCGACCTCCCGCATCGTCAGCATGACATGCGCGTGCGGCTGCTCTTCCCCGCTCGCCGTCCGACCCCAATGCACATTGAGGTCCGCAACCATGCCCCGCGCCACGAACTGCTCACGCACGAAATCCTGCGCCAGACGGATCGCCTCCGGCTGCGAAAGCTCCCGCGGCAGGGAAATCTCGATCTCGCGGGCAAGCTGCGCGTCCTTCCGATTCTCCCCCGCCTCCACCGTGTTCCATAACGTCGCGCGGTCCAGAAGGTGCGCCGGCGCGCCCTCGGGGAGGAGGATTTCCGAATGGATCACGCCTGCCTTGTGGGTGAAGTCGTGCGTGCGGCCGAGCCGATCGTCGGCCAGCTCCGACGCCGAGCGGTAGGCCGCCGCTGCTACCGCGCTGCGACCGTCCGCGCAGCTGATGACCTTCGCCGAAAGGTGGTAGATCGCCACAGTGCAGGCCGCTCCGGATGGTCAGTGTGGCTAGGTTATCCGACGCGACGTTGCGCAGCAACGTATAAGCGCGCACTCACAAAATAGCTCCGTTTCACTCCGCCGTGAGTGACTCAGCCTCGCGGGTTCGTCTATCGTGTCCCCATCACCCTGCGACCGGAGACACCCCATGCGCAAGCCCGTCGATCTCGATGCCCAGATCAAGGCACTCCAGGACAAAGCCAAGTCGCTGAAGGACCGCCAGAGAACCCAGCTCGGTGATCTGGTGCTGGCAACCGGGGCCGATACCCTGCCGCTCGAAGCCCTCGCCGGGGTGCTGCTCGCGGCCGTCGAACAGGCCCGGGACAAACCCGAAGCCGTCGCGAGGTGGACCGAACGCGGCACCGCCTTCTTTCGGGGAGACCGCAAGCAGGGTGCCCGGGGCAAAGGCAACGGGACCGGTGACCCTGCTCCGGGACCTTCGGGCGACGATGCGCCGGCTCCGGCTGGCAGCAGCCCAGCGCCATAGGCTCGACGCACAGAAAGCTCGCACCGACATGCGCGATTGGGCCAAGGCACGCCGCGAACGCACCCGCCACCTCATCGAACTCGGCGGCCTGGTCCACAAAGCCGGCCTCGTCGAGCTCATCGACGACGACCGCGCCACCCTCCTCGGCGCCTTCATGGAACTGGCCGACCGGCTCCGCTGCGCCGAAGATGCCGGCGACGATCCGCGCCACCTCGCCGCACGCTGGCGCCGTCGCGGCCTCCGCGCCTTCGAGGCAGAACGCGACACCGCGGCTCAGGTGACGACACCGCCAGCACCGGAAAGACCGGTCGTGGCTCAGGGGGAATCTGCGGGGAAATCGTAGAGTTTGAACGTCACCTCATCGCCCTCAATATCGACCTCAAGGACGCGATTGACCGGTTCCCCGAACCGGGCCAGTTCGTCGAGTGCGCCGAGGAAAAGCCGCTGCTGCTGCACGCGATTGACGCTCGGGATGATGATGACCAGGCCGGCGTGCAGCGGCTGCGCTGCATAGAGCATCCTGAAGTCGCTGGCGTTGTTCGTGACCAGCACAAAGTCCCCTTCGGCGGCATGGCGGGCGACGTTCCAGTCCTTCCATCCGGCCTTGCCGACACGGGCAACATGCTGGGCCTCGTGCCCGGCCTGGCTGGCGATCGAGACCAGATCGATGCTCAGGCACTCATCGATCAGAAACCTCATCTTGCGTCGATCGTCGCCAGCTTCCGGCGAGTGCTCCGTACCGGCGGCCGACCGTGCCAGGGCTGCGCGCGGGGACGCCCCCGGAGCGGATATGCAGCCGCGTAGATCGGGGCCACCTGAACCATCTCGGCCGTCAGGCGCGGGTAAGCCTCAAGCAAGTCCGTCTCGGTTGAACCCAGCCCGATCAACGTCGCGATCAGATGCACGGGAATGCGCGTGCCCCGGAATACAGGGTCGCCCCGCATGATGTCCGGATCGCTGACAACAAGGTCGCGGGCGCGGCGCAGTGCGCGCAGCGCGGTCGCCAGATCCCGCCGCGGCTCCCGCAGGTCGATGGTGAGGAAGCCCCCTTCGAGGGAGACCCGGTTGCGCGGCGCGGTTGCCAGGGCGTCGAACACCTCACGGCGCAGCTCGGGCACGAAGCGATCCGCAAGCCGGCGCTCCAGGGCAAGCGACATCAACGCACGCAGATCGAGCAATCGGGTCGCATGCCCTGCCCGCCGGCCGGACACGGCCGGGATGGTCTTCTTGTCGATCGCGTTGTTCACGGCCTTCACCGACAGCTGCGTCAAAACCGCCGCCTCGGTCGGCGTGAACAGGGGATCCTCATGAGTTTGCATGGCGCACCATAATTATTCTCTGCTGGGAGAATATATTATTCCACCCGAAAAGCCAAGGGGGTGGCGGGACGCCGCAACGGCTATGCGTGAGGGATCGTTACCCTAGGGCCGAGATGCCTCCGGCGGCGTGGGGTGCTGCGCCTAGAGTTGGGTCCCGCCCTGCGGACGGGGACATGCCCGGACAACACAGGAATTCAGAGAACGGCTTCGCCATACGGGCTCGCTAACCCGCTGTCGGGGGTTTGCCGCATTGCTGGCAATACGGCAATTCTATGGAGGGATCAGGACGGGGTGGCGGCGCCATACTTGCGGAACAAGTCGTCGATCGCCTCGCTGAGCAACGCCTCGGTTGTAGTCTCGCGAGCAACGGCGAGGCTCTTGAGCTGCTTATGCACGGCGGGGGCGAGCGCGGCTGTGACCTTCTTCTTGCCTGCCCTCGTCGCCGCATAGAAACCGGGCGGGCGGGCGGCCTGCTCCGGCTTGACGGCTGCGGCACGATGCCCCGGAATCGGTAGTGTGGCCGGCATGGAAACGGGAGCGCCCTCGGCCTCGACGGCTTGGCGCAAGCTTTCGGCCAGGCTGGGCCGCTTTGCGGTCAAGGGTTTTCCTTTCAAGAACGGGGCGCCGCTTTATTGCCTAATTGCCGTGTTGCCAGCAATACGGCAATTAGGCAATAGCCTGTCGAAGCCATGCGTAGAGGGCGGCGATTTCCTCCGCCGCCTTGCCCTCTCGCTCATATTCCTGAGCTGTCTGCCCTACGGTGAGGGAGTGGGCGTAGGCGGCCCGCTGCTGGAGGGCGACGGGGGCCACGTTGAGGCCATGCACGGCAACGGCAGCGCGGGCGTCCGCCAGCACATTCGAGGCGCGCGGCGGCACCGTGTTGAGCACCACATAGGCGGGCTTTCCCGCCAGCTTCACGACACGCACCGTGGTGCCGATCGCACGAAGGTCGAGAATGCCGGGACGGCACGGGATCAGCACTAGATCGGCGGCTTCAGCTGCGGCAAGGGCGACCTCGCCGGAGTGCGGAGCAGTATCGAGCACCACCAAGTCAGCACCGCCGTTCGTGGCCGCCTGCAATGTCTGGGACAGGCGTGCGGCAGGCACGGAAATCACGATAGGCGTTTCGTTCTGGCGGCTGTCCTTCCAGCCTGCGGCGCTCGCCTGCGGATCAAGATCGATCACCACGGCCACGTGTCCAGCTTGCTGCGCGGCCACGGCCAGATGCAGGGAAAGGGTGGTTTTGCCGGTGCCGCCCTTTTGACTCAAAATCGCGACGGTTTTCATATTGCCTCATTGCCATATTGCCAGCAATCCGGCAATGCGGTTTGCTGCCTTGCTGGCATCATAAGAAAAAGCCCGGCGGAAAGCGAGGGTAGAAGGATTGCCGCATTGCTGGCAATCTTCGGTCCTGCCCTTTGTTCGACGCCCGCCGCAGGCGTCCTGGCGTCGATCTGGCGGGACGTCATTCGTCCCGACACTTCCAGGACGGCATGGCGCGGAGGGCGGGTCAAAAAGCGCCGCGCCCCTTTTAGCCGCGAGCACGGCGAGCTCCCACCTTTTGACGCGCCCGAGCGCCGTGCCTTCCGCTCCCCTACCTTCGCCTTGCATTCGGATATTTCGTCCAAGTTGCGTTTATTTTGTTTACATGGCAGGGTGTGCGTAGAGAGGTTAGGTCATGACTACTGCTTATGATCCCGGCGAACCCGTCGCACCCACGGCGGCCGATACTCTGGTCGCCCGTGAATCCGCGCGCCGGCTTGCGCCGGAACTCGCCAAGGCGAACGGCACGGTGCAACTGCGCGTCGGCGCGCCAGACGGTTCCGCCGAACCCGTCACCATCCCCACAGCGGCCTTCCGGCTGCTTGTCACCATCCTCGCCGAGATGGCGAGCGGCCATGCCGTACGCCTGATTCCCCACCATGCGGAGCTGACCACAGGGGAGGCGGCCGAGCTGCTGAACGTCTCGCGCCCCTATATCGTGCGACTGCTGGACGAAGGGCGCATTCCGTCGCACCGCGTCGGCACGCACCGGCGGGTACTGTTCAGGGATGTGATTGCCTACAGGGAAGAGCACCGGCGCGCGCGTGCGGCGGCGCTCGACAGGATGTCAGCCCTCGATCAGGAGCTTGGGCTTACCTGAATGCTGGGATCGTTCCGCGCTTTTCTCGATGCCAGCGTCCTTTACCCGGTATCGCTTCGCAATCTGCTCATGCGCCTGACGCTCGGCGGGTTGTACCAGGCGCGCTGGTCAGCGCACGTGCATGAAGAATGGATCAGGGCCGTCTTGCGGAATCGGCCCGACCTTCCGGCGGCGCGGCTGCATGAGTTGCGTGCGGCCATGGACGACCGGGCCGAGGATTCGCTCGTGACGGGATATGAGGCGCTCATTGAAGGTTTGACGCTGCCCGATCCGAATGACCGTCATGTCCTGGCAGCGGCGATTGTCGCGCGCGCCGATGTCATCGTGACCTGCAACCTGCGCCACTTTCCCGCTGAGGCTCTCGATCCCTTCAACATCGAGGCGCAGCACCCGGACGAATTCATCCGGCACATACTCGACCTTGCTCCCGTCGCTGTTGTCGATGCCATACGAGCGCAGCACGCTCGTCTGGTGAACCCACCGGTGACCATGCCGGAATTGCTCGCGCTGTTTGAGCGGCTGGGCCTAGCTGAGACGGTGATCGAGCTGCGCCGCTTGCTGGGGACCTGATCGCCGGCCGACCCACGGCGCCAAACTTGCAATTTCCTTGTTCAAATATCCCGGGGGGTTCGGGGGGCAGCGCCCCCCGAGGCAAAGAAAGCCTATGCGCGCCTCTTGGCGCGCTCCGCATCTTTTGTCTGTTTGGGATGTCAGTTCATGTGATCAGAGGGAAATAGAGTTGAGGGAGGGTTTCTTCGCACCGGGTGCAGTCCGGTAAATCACTGGGGATTCCGGACCTGCACGGCCTGGCCGAGCCGGGCAAGCGCCGCGGCGAGCATGTCTGCTGGATCGCTCCTGAGGATCCCGACCATGCTCCGCAGCGTCCCGCCAGCCCGCCGCTCGGCCGCCGCCTGGGCCAGCAGGGGGGGCAGGGGAGGGTGATCACCCCAGGTGCCGGGCGCCGGCGCAGGCGGCTCCGGCGGAGGCTGGTAGCCCCGCCACTGCGTCGCCGGCCGCACCGCGTAGGCGTTCGTCTCCTGCTCCAGCACGAACCGGCCGTCCCGCCAGCTCTCGGCGCACCGGCGCACCCAATTCAGGATGCCCAGCTCGCGCAGCCGCTTGAGCGCGCTCGCTACCGTCCGCTCGCACACGTTCGCCTTGCGGGCGATCGTCGCATAGGACGGGTCGAGCTGGCCGCTCCGGTAGTTCAGAAAGTCGAAGATTAGCGCGTGCAGCACCTGCAGTGCCGCGTGCCCCACGGCGCCGCCGTGGTGACCTGGCCGACGCGTCTGTCGGTCGAAGTCGCGCGCCCGGTGCCACAGGCGCGTCGCCGCCTTCTTCGGCATGGGCTGGAAGCGAATCTCCTTGGTCGTGCTGTCCGACCATACCGGCCAGGCAGCATGGGTCTGCGGCCCGGCAAAGCCGGGCAAGGCAGGGAGGGTCTGGGCAAACGTAGGCATGCGTTCTCCGTTCGGGTTGCACAGCAACCCGCCGGGAGGGCCGGAAATCGGCACAAAGCCACCCATCAGCGAAAACAGCGTTTTCGCTTGACGAAGGGCCTGAGTTGGGAGAAGCTCGGGATTGCAGGTCACCGAGTTTCTCCCGGCCTCGGCCGGTATGCAGCCCCGCCCCTTGGCGGGGTTTGCTGTTTCTGGGTCTCGCGGTCTCCAGAAGGTTGACGATACGGCGCGACTCGACTCAGCCGCGCCGCGTCACAGCATGCCGGCTTCCGTGATTCGCGTCGAGAACATCATGCGATCGTGCGCAAAGCCTCGCGCGCAAGCCGTTACAAAAGTGCCGCGTGCGGCGCCGGCGAGGGGTTTCGCACCCCTCGCACTCCCGGCGGGATATTTGCCCAAGGAAATCGTCAGTTGCGATCGGCCCGGCGAATCGTGCTATCCTGCCCGCACGGTACAGGCGGGGACGCCGATGACCGTCAAGGAAATGAGGGCCGGCACGGCAACGTGCCGGCCCTTCCCGCATCGGCCGACAGATCGAACATCCTATACCGGCTTACCAACATCCTCGGCCGCGCGCGCTTTTGCCGCTTGCCGCGCCGCCCGCTCGTCCAATACCGTTTGCGCGTACTGCCGCGCCGCCTCGTCGGGCACACCAGCCGCACTGCCGTCCAGGTTGCGGCGCGGCTCCCCCCGCACCACGGCACGCAGATACGTGCCATGCATCGTCCAGCGATGCAGGGTCACTCCGATCGTCTTGCGATCAACGACCTTGCCCTCGGCCCGCAGCACCGTCTTGATGTGCCCAGAAATCCCGACCGCCAGCGGCACCGGCTTCGTGAAGGCCGCCGGCCACCGCGCGCGCCAGTCGGCCAGAACCTCCTCCATCCAGGGCGCCCATGGCGCACGGCGTGCCGGCGTCCGCTTGGCAGGCGGTTCGGCCGGCCGGGGGGTGGTCTCCGCGACCGGCAGGCCGCCACCAAAATCTGCCGCGGCGGTCCTCCCGATCCCATTCGGCGGGTCAACCGTCGAACATCCGCTGTCTTCCTCAAGCAACCGCTGGCTCACACCCTGATCCTCTCCACCTCGTCGAGGCTGAGTTCCTCGCGCCGGCGGTCGTAGAGCTGCGTCGTGCGCGTGCTGGCGTGGTTCGCCATCTGCGCCGCCTTCTCCAGCGTGCCGCCGTTCCTCAAATACGCCGTGATCCCGGTCGCACGGAAGCTGTGGTTGCCCAGCCGGGTCGCGATCCCGGCCGCTAGCGCCCGCCGGCGGATCATCGCGTAGGCGTTCGCCTGCACCAGCCGCGTGCGGGTCAGCCGGCCGGTGCCGCGGCCGATCGTGCGGAACAGCGGCCCCTTCGGATCATCGGCAAGGCCGGCGCCCTCGATGTAGGCGGTGAGGTCGCTTTCGAGGGTGTGGTGGCAGGGCATCGCGTGCGGCTTGCCGCCCTTCTCGCGCAGCCGCACCCATAGCCGCCGGGTCTGCGTGAACACGTCCTCCACCTTCATGCCGAGCGCCGCGCCGATGCGCGCGAAGCTGTAGACCATCAGCGCGATCAACGCCCGGTCCCGCAGCCCGGCTGGGGTCGTGATGTCGATGCTGTCGAGCAGGGTGCGCGCCTCCTCCGGCGCCAGCACCGGCGTCTTGCCGGCGTTCACCGCGTGCGCGGGACCGCGCACCGCGGCCGCGGGGTTCACCGCCACGACCTGGCCGATCACCAGCCAGTCGAACAGATGGCGCAGCGCGGCCAGGCGCAGCTTCACCGTCGGGGCCGCGTGCGCGCGCGTCTGCTGCTCGATCCAGGCGGCCACGTGCAGCGGCTGCACCGCCGCAATCGAGGCCACCTGGTGGTCTTCGCACCAGGCCAGGAAGTCCGCCGCCGCCCGGCCATAGGCGCGCCGCGTGTGGGGGTTCCGGATCTGCGCCGCAAAGAATTCCAGGAACCGGACGCGGGCGCGATCGCCGGCGGCGGCGATCAGCGCCGGCACAATAGGGCCGGCGGTGGCGACGTTTCCGGGGCGGTCAACGGCGGCGGGGACTTGCGCAGTCATGGGCCGTCTTCCGCTGCCGGTTCGAGCTTGCTCTGCAATGCGAAGCCGATGCGTCGCGGCTCCGCGTGCTCCTTGGGCAAGGCCACCAGTAGAACACTGACCTGCGTCACATGCTGAAGTAGCTCGACCGGGCGGCCGTCGGCGTTGGTACCATAGAATATGACCAGGTCGGGTCCCCAGTAGCCTACGTCATTAATATGAATCGGCTCGCGCTCGCTGAAATTGACCAGCCTCGCACCTATTTCCTGTGCCTCATTGAAGCCCTCCTCGAATTTCACGATTGACCGCACCAGGCGCTCGTGCATCCATTTGGCCGGATTGAGGGTCAAGCTTGGTATCTTCGGCACGGCCGGCACGGCCGGCACGTGCAGCTGAGGAAGGTTCGCGAGCGGGTTGAACGGACTGGGAGCGGGCATGCGAGACTCCAACTCGGGGTGACGACCTGATCCTACCCCGGTTCCTATGTGTGATAAAGGACATTATCATATATAGCTGCATGGGCAGAGGCGGGTAGAGGAATCACATTTTGGGGTCCGGTAGCAGCGGAACCGAAAGTTCGATTCGACCGGGCGTGACCGTCCCGATCGCGACCGCCTGCCCGTGACCGATCTCGGCGGGGGGAAACGTGCTGATCCGCGCCCGCGATCAACCGTGACATCGACCGCAGTGACGTAAGCGTCGCGGGCGCACCACGGTGACGTCGATTTACCCCGTATCGGCCATTTCGGCCTCTTTCTGTGCCGCCCAATTCCATGGCAGGAGGGTGTCCAGTGCATTCCGCTTTGTACGGCCCGAGACGATGCGTTCCAGCACATCGGTCAACCAGGCCAGCGGCTCGACGTGGTTCAGCTTCGCGGTCTGGATCAGCGACGCCACGATGGCCCAGTGGCGTCCGCCGCTGTCGGCGCCCGCGAACAGGGCGTTCTTCCGTCCCAACGTCATCGAGGGTCCATTCTGCCCATATCATCCAGGAAGTGGAGGTCCATTACCGCTGGCATGCGCTGCATGGCCGCAAGGTCCGTCAGCTGTACGTCGAGCGGCGCTCTGACAGAGACGTTGCCATCGTTGAGGCCGAACCGGGCGTGGCGATCGTCATTGCGGCCTGGATGCTTGATCCCGGCGTTTGCGCGACGATGTCGCTTGGCTCGCCGACAGTCGACATCACCGGCCTGGCCGACCTCGATCGGCTGCTGAGGGCCCACGGACTCCGGCGGGCGTGTTCTGCTGAACCTCCATCCACCGAGGAGGTTCATCATGCAAACACCAGTGCGTCCGGTCGCTCACGGCAAGCCGCCCCGTCAACTCGCCGTGGTGCTGGATCGCCCGGTGCTGAACGGAATGACAGCGGACGATCGCAGCACCGCCGTGCGGCGTCTGGCCCGGTTGTTGATGGAAGCCTCGGGGGTGGACCCCAAGGAGATCGGCGATGACGAACGCTGATCCCCTGCCGGCAACGGTGCTGAGCCGCAAGGCGGTCGTGTATGTGCGGCAGTCGACCCAGACCCAGGTGCAGATTCATCGCGAGAGCCAGCGCCGGCAGTACGATCTTGTCGAGGACGCCCGCCGCCGGGGCTTTCGCGATGTCGAGGTCATTGACGACGATCTCGGCCGGTCCGCCAGCGGAACCGTGGCGCGTCCCGGCTTCGAGAGGCTCGTCGCCAGTCTCTGCGCCGGTGAGGTCGGCGCCGTCCTATGCTTCGACGCCTCGCGGCTTTCCCGCAACGGCAGAGACTGGCACCATCTCCTCGAGCTATGTGGCCTCGTCGGCGCCCGTGTCATCGATCCCGACGGCGTCTATGATCCGTGCCGGCCCAACGATCGCCTGCTGCTGGGCATGAAGGGCAGCATCAGCGAGTTCGAACTTGGCATCCTGCGATCGCGGATGCTGGACGCCGCGCGATCGAAGGCCCGCAGAGGGGAGCTCAGGATACCCGTGCCGATCGGCTATGTCTGGCACCGAGAGATCGGCCTGGGCCTCGATCCGGATCGCCGGGTCCAGGATGTCACCCGCGGGATTTTCCAGCGCTTCCGCGAACTGGGCAGCGCCCGGCAGGTGCATCTGGCGCTCAAGGCCGAGGGGGTGCACTTCCCGCGCCCATCCGACGGCAAGCGAATGACGGCGTTCGACTGGACGCCGATCCGATATCGCAATGTCATCTCGGTGCTGAAGAACCCCTTCCATGCCGGTGCCTATGCGTATGGCAAAACCGTCAACCGGACCGAGATCGTCGATGGCAGGGCGCGCAAGACCTACGGACACCATCGTCCGCTCCAGGATTGCGAGATCCTGCTGAAGGATCATCACGAGGGCTACATCGACTGGGAGGAATTCGAGCGCAACCAGAAGCAGCTTGCCGCCAATGCCTACGGCCGCAAGGACGGCGCCAAATCCGGTCGCGGCGGCCGCGCCTTGCTCGGCGGGCTTCTCGCCTGCGGCCGGTGCGGCCGGCGGATGTGTGTCGTCTACACCGGACGATCGAGCCAACCCGTCTACCGCTGCGACCGCGGCAACACGGCGATTGGCGCGCCCCGGTGTATGATGTTCGGCGGGCTTCGCGTCGATGCGGCGTTCGCCCGGGAACTCATGCGCGCCGTCGCGCCGATGGCGGTCGAGGCGGCACAGTTGGCGGAACAGAGGAAGATGGAGCGCCAAGCCGAACACCGCCGCATTCTTGAACTGGAACTCCAGCAGGCGCGCTACGACGCATCGCTTGCCGAACGCCGCTATGCCGCCTGCGATCCGGACAACCGGCTGATCGCCGCGACGCTGGAGAAGAACTGGGAGACCGCGCTACGCCGCGTCCGCGACTGCGAAGGACGCCTTGACCCGACGACGGCCAGCGCCCCGACGACGGCGACGCCAGACCTGAGGGCTATCGCCGAGGATCTCGAAGCGGCCTGGAAGAACACTAGCGTCACCATGCGGTGCCGCCAGCAACTGGTGCGTGCCCTGGTCAACGAGATCACCGTCGATATCGACGAACAGGCGCGCGAGATCGTCCTGATCATTCGCTGGAAGGGCGGGCAGCATTCCGAACTGCGTCTGCGCAAACCCCGCACCGGGGAGCACGCGTGCAGCACCTCCGACGACGCCCTGGCGGTCATCCGGAGCATGGCCACCAGATGGTCCGACCAGGACATCGCGGCCACGCTCAACCGGATGGGTCTGCCGACCGGCCAGAACAAGACCTGGACGGCACACCGGGTCAGCTCGATCCGGCGCGTCCGCGGCATTCACGCCTACAACTCCGCCGAGAAGGACGGCGCCTGGCTGACCTTGCGCGAGGCAGCGGAGCGCCGCGCCGTCACCAGTCATCGGCTCCGCAAGCTGATCAAGGCGGGTATCCTTCGCGCCGAGCAGGTTGTCCCCGGCGCACCGTTCCAGATCCGTGCCACGGACCTGGATGCGCCGTCGGTGGTGGAGGCGGCCGGGCGCAAAGGGCGCCCGTGTCACATCACCGCCAGCAGTCAGCTTCCAATGTTTCCAGACACTTGAAGAAGAGGTGCATAATGGCATGGGCGTCGTGATCGGGCGGATGGCGCGTTCGACGGTGTTGGTGTCCAGTTCCAGTCGTCCGTCATCGAGGAACAGCACCAATCCCGGCCAATGCTTCAGCGCGTAGCGGATGGCCTTGGCCAACGCCGATCCG
>Ga0307373_10002299_pt1 | contig 34577 bp, 34 predicted proteins | sample OX2MG_FD_202534 | JGI IMG/M metagenome (GOLD analysis project Ga0307373, IMG submission 202534) | Soil microbial communities from Risofladan, Vaasa, Finland - OX-2 | ecosystem: Environmental > Terrestrial > Soil > Coastal area > Acid sulfate soil | place: Finland: Risofladan, Vaasa | collected...
TCGACTATGAACTCGCCTCACTCGTCACTGCCTGTCACTTTCGACTCTTAACTTTTGACTCTAAACGCGCCGCGCTCATCACTGTTTTTACAAACCGTTCATGAATCGTCGTATCGGTCGTCAGTTCCGGATGAAACGTCGCCGCCATCGCGCGTCCCTGTTGAACGAGTACCGGCTTGCCGTTGCGCTCCGCGAGCACTTCGACGCCTTTGCCCACGGCCTCGATAATCGGCGCGCGAATGAAAACCATTTCGAGCGGCTGATCGCTCAATTTCGTCGGCAGCAGGAACACGTCGCTCGAAAGTTGCCTCCCGTACCCGTTGCGCACCACCGTAATATCCATCAATCCCAGCGACGCCTGCTCCGGAGCCTTTACTTCGCGCGCCAGCACAATTGCGCCCGCGCAAGTCCCAAAAAAAGCTCCGCCGTTCGCCGCCATTTTTCGAATCGCATCATCAAGCCCCGTCTCCGTCAGCATCTTCATGTGCGTCGTGCTCTCGCCGCCGGGCAAAATCAGCCCATCGACGCCAGCCAGGTCTTCTGGCGCGCGCACGTAAACATATTCCACGCCCAGTTTTTCAAGCACGCGCGCGTGCGCCTCAAAATCCCCCTGTATCGCCAGTATCCCAATCTTCATTTCGCACTTTTCACTTTCGAGTTTCGACTTTTGCGGGTGCCCCATCCTGAACGTTTTTTGTGAAGGGTGGGAGCTTTTTGCTTTTCGAGTTTTGCTTTTCCAGTTTCGGGCTAACGCTGCGCCGTCTCGGCCACTGCTGCTCCCTTTTCCTGCGATGGCCCCTCCACCGGCTCGCGCATGGGAGACTTTTGCGGTGCCGCGCGCAAATATTGCGCGGGCCAGGACGCGTCCTGCCCCAACTCCTGCGCCGCGCGGAGCGGCCAATACGGATTCCGCAGCATTTCGCGCGCCAGCAGGACAATATCCGCCTGACCTGTGCGAATGATGTGATCGGCCTGCACTGGCTCCGTAATCATTCCGACAGTGCCCGTCAAAATTTCCGCCTCACGGCGAATTCGCTCCGCGAATCCCGTCTGGTAGCCCGCGCCCACGGGAATTTTTACGCCCGGCACGGCGCCGCCCGAAGAACAATCGATCAAATCCACGCCGAGCGTTTTCACCGCGCGCGCCAGCTCGCTGGATTGTTCCACGTCCCATCCGCCCTCTTTCCAATCCGTTGCCGAAATGCGCATAAATAGCGGCTGGCTCTCCGGCCATTCCGCGCGTACTGCGTTCGTCACTTCGCGCGCCAGCCGCGTGCGATTCTCAAACGAGCCGCCGTATTCATCGCGCCGCTGGTTGCTCAAGGGCGAAAGAAATCCGTGAAGCAAATATCCGTGCGCCGCGTGAATTTCGATCACGTCGAAGCCCGCTCCGCGCGCCCGCTGCGCCGCCGCCGCAAACGCTTTTGTGACGCCGCGAATTTCCTCGCGGGTCAATTCGCGCGGCATCGGATAATCTTCCTGGAACCGAATCGCGCTTGGCGCAACAACGTTGCTCCAGCCTCCCTCGCTCTCCGGAATTTCTCCGTGCTGTGCGGCCCACGGCCTGTACGTGCTCGCCTTCCGGCCCGCGTGCGCGAGTTGAATGCCCGCCAGGCTGCCTTGCTCGTGAATGAACCGCACAATTCGCGCCAGCGCTTCCGCGTGGCGTTCGCTCCAGATTCCCAAATCTTCCGGGCTGATTCGCGCCTCGGGCGTCACCGCCGTCGCTTCGCAAAACACAATCGCCGCCCCGCCCACGGCGCGGCTGCCGAGATGAACAAAATGCCAGTCGTTCGCCATCCCGTCCGCGCACGAATACTGGCACATCGGCGAAACCGCAATGCGGTTCCGCAGCGTCACCCCGCGAATCGTCAACGGCTCAAATAAATGTCCCATCACAGGTCCTCGACTTTCGGTTTTCGACTTTCGCTAGCCACTTGCCACTAGCCACTCGCTTGCCCTGACGAAGGAAGGGTCACTGCCTTTCTCACCATCCGCGCGTCTGCATCAAATCCTTCTCGTCCATCTGCCGGACGTCGAGTCCCTTCATCGCTTCGCCCAATTCATCCGACGCTTCCAGCACTTTCTTCGCGTCCTGATAATTCGTCGTCGCGTACACAATCGCTTTCGCGCGCTTCGCCGGATCGCTTGACTTGAAGATCCCCGACCCCACAAACACCGCCTCCGCGCCCAACTGCATCATCAGCGCCGCGTCCGCCGGAGTCGCGATTCCGCCCGCCGAGAAATTCGGCACCGGCAATTTCCCGTCCTTCGCGACTTGCTGGACCAAATCGAGCGGCGCGCCCAGCTCTTTCGCTTCGTGCATCAACTGCTCTTCCCCGAGCGTCGTCAGTTTTTTCATCTGACTGACAATCGTCCGCATGTGCCGCACCGCCTCCACAATATTCCCCGAGCCGGCTTCGCCCTTCGTGCGAATCATGGCCGCGCCTTCGCCAATGCGCCGCAACGCTTCGCCCAAATTGCGCGCGCCGCAGACGAAAGGCACTTTGAATGTGTGCTTCCACACATGATTTTCCTCGTCGGCGGGCGTCAGCACTTCGCTCTCGTCAATGTAATCCACTTCGAGCGCTTCGAGCACCTGCGCCTCGACAAAATGCCCGATGCGCACTTTCGCCATCACGGGAATCGTTACTGTGTCCATAATTTCGCGAATGATTCGTGGCGACGCCATCCGCGCCACGCCGCCGTCCTTGCGAATATCCGACGGCACGCGTTCGAGCGCCATCACCGCGCACGCCCCAGCGTCTTCCGCGATCTTCGCCTGCTCGGCGTTCGTCACGTCCATGATGACGCCGCCCTTCAACATCTCCGCCAGCCCGACCTTCACGCGCCACAAATTCTCATGTCCGTTCTTCTGCTCTCCGCTCTTCATGGTTTTTCCCCTTCGTTGTTAGATGAACTCCGTCCCTCTTCCGAATCTTTTCTTCGCACGCCTTTTAACAAGCGCTCCGGCCTTGTTCGGGTCCTGACCGCCCTTGCAATGTTTCGGACCTCTCTGCGTCGCCCGTTCCTCTGCGTTCTCTGCGCCTCTGCGGTATTCTGCTTTTGTGTTTCGCTTTTCGCTGTCAACTCTCGGCTATTAACTTTCGACTGGCGTCTCTCAACTACCCCACCACCACAAATCTTCCGTTGCCCCGCGCCAGCACTTTCCCCGCCGCGTTGCGAATCTCCCCGCGATGCACCAAATTCCGCCCCTCGCGCGACACTTCCTCCGCCTCCACCGTGATTTCCTCATTCACCGGCACGGGCCGCAAATACTCGACCGACAGCTCCGCCGTCACCGCGCGCACGCTGTGAAATCCGTTCATCTTCCCCATCGCTTCATCGAGCAGCAACGCGATTATCCCTCCGTGCAAGACTCTGTTGCTCCCTTGATATTCCGCCCCGAGCTGAAATCGGCCCACGACGCGCCGCGCATCACTATCCCTCTCGAACACGAGCTTCATTCCGCGCTCATTCGCCGCCCCGCACCCAAAGCACGGATTATCCGCCTTCGGTTCCAGCCTCTCGATCGTCATTCGCTCTCCGTTCCGTTGATTCAGTGACAGCGGTCAGTGGCCAGCAAATCAGTGACAAGTGATGAATGACAGTGACAACTACTGACTGCCGCACGCAATTCTCCGTTTCTTTCACTCATCACTGTTCTCAAATCAAGGCGACGCGCGAGGTGACCACCGGCTGCTCGACCGCTTCTCGCCTCGCGCCGCCGCGCTGCTTCTTGCGCATCTCCGTTTCGATCACCTGCCCGAGCGTCACCAGCCCGCGCACAATGTCCCGCTCTTCCAGGCCCGCAAATCCCAGCCGCAGCGTGTTCGTCTGCGGATGCTCGAAATAAAAATATCTCCCGGGCACGAACAGCACACCGTGCTCGCGCGCATGGATCAGCAATTCGCCAGCGTCCAGTCCCGGAGGCAGCGTGATCCACACGGACATTCCGCCGTCGGGCCGCGTCCATTCGACGCCGCCGGGCAAATGCCTCTCCATCGATTTCTCGAACACGTCCAAGCGCCTCGAATACACGCGGATCATCCGCTTCATATGTTTTTCGAGCATCCCGCGCTTCACGAATTCCGCGAGCGTCGCTTGCGCAAGCTGGTCCGTGTGCAAATCGCTCGATTGCTTCAGCAGGCGCAGCCGCTCGATCACGCGTTCCGGTCCCACGCACCATCCGACGCGCAATCCCGGAAACGCCACTTTCGAGAAACTATCGATCTGAATCACGATTCCGTGGCGGTCCATCGCCTTCAGCGACGACACTGGATTTCCGCGCAGCCGCAGTCGCGCGTAAATATGATCTTCGATGATGGGAACTTTGTGCCGCATCGCGAGTTCGAGCAGCTTCTGGCGTTCGCTTACCGGCAAAGTCGCGCCAGTGGGATTCTGAAAATCCGGCGTGACCAAAATCATTTTCACGCGATTCTGTTCCAGCACTGCTTCCACGGCTTTCATGTCGAGTCCCGCGTACGTTTGCCTCGACCGGTTGGTTTCCACAGCCGCCGGCAGGCAGCGAACGCGCGCCGCCGATAAAATCGAAAGCGCGCCCGGATACGCCGGATTTTCGACGAGCACCGCGTCGCCCGGCCGCAGAAACGCTTTCGCAAGAAGGTCGAGCGATTGCTGGCAGCCGTCGGTGATGAGAAGTTCACGTTCCTTTACGGCGATTCCTTCCGCGCGCAAAAGTTCGAGCAGCACTTGCTTCAGCGGGCCGTAACCATCCGACGCGCCGAGTTGCAGAATTTCGCGCGCCTCGCGTTTCAGCACCGCATTCGCGCACGCGCGCACATCCTCGACGGGAAAAAATTCCTCCGACGGCCGCGCGCTGATAAATGCGATGGTGCCCTCCGGCACCTCGGGCATCAATCGGCTTAATCCGTCGCCGGCGCGCTCGTCCGCGAAAAGCGCTTCCCAGCGCAAAGCGCCGCCCTGCTCGCGCGGCGGCGGCGTAAATTCCCGCGGCGTGGCCGGCTCGCTGATGTACGTTCCGCGGCCGACGAAACCTTGAATCAGTCCCTCGGATTCGAGTTCCGCGTACGCCGTCGCCACGGTGGTGCGATGAATTCGCAAATGCACGGCGAGTTCGCGGCTCGCGGGAATGCGATCGCCCGGCTGCAATTCGCCGGAGTGCACCAGCGCACGCATTTGATCGCGCAACTGCGCGTACAGCGGAATATCGCTTTCCGGCTGCAAATGTAGAGGAATGAATGGCCTGGTCATACAGTCCAATATAGACCCGAAAACAGGCTCCGAAAGAGCCAATTTGGCTCTTTGGCCTCTATAGGCTATTGTCGCTTATTTACAGTGGAATCAAGGAGTTGTGCCGCGAAGACGAAATCGTTGGATTTTCCCGGTGGCCGTTTTTGGCAAATTTTCGACGAATTGGACTGTTTGTGGGCATTTGTATGAAACCATTTTTGCGCGCAGCCACTCCCGAATTTCTCTTTCCATTTCGTCGCGTTTTTGTACGTCGTTCTTCAGCACAACGTACGCGGCGGGATGAATCAATCCGTTTTCATTTGCGTGCGCGACGACCGCGCATTCCGCAATCATAGGATGGCCGAGCAATGCGTTCTCGACTTCTCCAGGCGACACCCACATGCCCGCGACTTTCATCATGTCGTCGGCGCGGCCGCAATAATGAAAATAACCGTCCGCGTCGCGCGTGAATTTATCTCCGGTGACGACCCATTCGCCGCGTTTGGTGCGCGCAGTCAGTTCCGGCTTATTCCAGTAGCCCGCGAATGCGCCGCCGCCGCGCGCCCACAGATTTCCAATCTCGCCATTGGCGATGGCCCGCTCTTCGTCGTCGACAATTTTCGCCGCGCATCCCGGCACTTCCGTTCCGCAACTTCCCGCGCGCGCGTGGTCCGGCCGGCAAGACAAAAACATGTGCAGCATTTCCGTCGATCCGATGCCGTCGAGAATCTCCACGCCGAATTTCGCTTTGAAACGCTCGAAGATTTCCGCGGGCAAAGTTTCGCCCGCCGACACGGCCATGCGCAGCGACGAGCAATCGATCGCAAGCCCGCGCTCGGCTTCGCGGAGCATCGCCGCGAAAAACGTGGGCACGGAAAACAGAATCGTCGGCCGGTATTTGGCGAGCAATTCCGCGGTGCGTTCCGGCTTGGGTTTGCCGGGATCGAGCACCGTGCTGGCGCCCACGGAAAGCGGGAAATACATTCCGTTGCCAAGCCCGTACGCAAAAAACAATTTTGAAACGGAATACGTGATGTCATCCGGCCGCAAGTTCATCACGCCGTGCGCGAATCCCCGGCTAGTGTGCATCATGTCCGCGTGACGATGAATCGCCGCTTTCGGTGTGCCTCCGCTGCCGGACGTGTATAGGAAAAAGGCCGGATCGGTCGCGGCGGTCGGATATGTTTGGCAACGCGCCGACGCTTTGATCCACGCGTCATCCCAGGCGATTGTGCGAACAGATTCGAACGCGGGCCCAGTTGATTTGAGCGCGCCACCAGCGCCTTCGCCAGAAATGGCGAGGAGGCGAAGTTCCGGCGCCGCTTCGATGCGCGAAAATTCCGGCATCGAGGAGACATGCACAATCGCGATTCGCGCGCCTGTGTCCGCGGCGTAATACGAATAATCCGCGGCGCGCGCCAGGGAATTCACCGGAACGGCAATCGCGCCGATTTTCGCCGCTCCGAAGAATGCGGCGATGAACTCGAGCGAGTCCGGAAGAATAATCAGGACGCGATCGCCGGGTTCGCAGCCGCATTCGCGCAGCGCATTTGCCGCGCGGCAAACTGCTTCCTCCACCTGGGAGTAGGAAAATCGCGAAGGCTCGCCGAGAATCGCCGTACGTTCGGGATGTTCGCGCGCGGGCCGCGAAACGAATTCGTCAGCGATATTCAGTTGCGCCGGTATCTCGAACGGCATGGGGCGATTCTACCCCGACGCACGCAGCCGCCCAAGCGCGGCATGAAAATCAAAATCCCCACCCTCCGCGGGAACGTCCGGAGCGCACAGAACGCGCTTCGCAAACAGCGCTCCCTTCCTGCGTCAGGGCAGGCAGGATCGGGCACCCGCAAAGGCGCACCGCAGAGGCGCGGAGGACGCAGAGTAAAAGCGCGGCCGGGTAACCGCGTTGCAGTGCGCAAAAAAAAGCAACGCGTGTCTGACAACGCCTCGCTACAAAACCCGCTTTGGTGATGAGCGCCCCCTAATTCGCGGATATGCTGGCGCCTTCCCGCTGCAAACGCGCGGCGCGGATGGCCTGGCGTTTTTTGCGGGCGTGACGGAGGCGCCAGATCGTGGCGGCGATTACGATGGTGAGGCAAATCTCGACGAAAACTTTTTCGGCGTCGAGCGGATTGATGCGCGAATGATTCAAATTCGGATCCGTCAATATGCCGTGAAGAAACAGGCACGCGGCGGCGGCGTAAGTCAGGTAGTGAAACCGCTTCCAGATGTGGCGGCCGATCTCGATGCGATAGAGCGACGTGACCAGGACGATTGCCAGAAAATAGAGCGCCGCCGCACCGAGTATATTTGGCAGCGGCTGCTGCGGCGACCAGGCCGGAAACAGAATGTCGATTACGCGGAAGCGCGGGCGCGCGTTGAACAGCAGCGGCAGCGGATGCGCCAGCGTGAATGCGAGCGTAGCGTAGCCCGTCCAGCGATGGATGCGAAAAACATCGAAGCGGCGATGCGGCCAATAGCGGACCGGACTGTAGCGTCCCAAAATCATCAGGCCGATAAGGATGTTTGCCGTGGCGAAGCCGACGGCGATCAGTCCCGCATCAGCCGATACATCGAGCGGCGTCACGCCGAGAGGCTCTGGCTCTCGGCCCAATTTCGTCCCACCCGTGGCAGCTCGACAAAGGGCATTGATTCTCGGACGCGGTTTCGCGCGCAAAGGTTTCATGCAGCAGCGCTGAAAATCCCAAAATTTGGATGCGGAAGGGACACTCTGCGAGCGTAATTAAATTATTTATACCGCAATGCGAAGGCCAGCGCAAGTCGTTGTGTATGTAAGACAAAATGGTCCAAGGTGAACGGCGCGAAAGGCAGCGACGAGTGACGAGCGGCTAGAGAACGTGACTCGCTACTGCGTGGCGGTTTTTTCGCCGAGCTTGCGCATGCGCTCGCGCAATTTCTGGCGCAGAGCCGCGGGCGCGTTGGGATTGAACGCGACCAGATACCAAAGCGGCTGCGTGCGATCCTTGCTGAGAGACGTGAGCGTGGCGGAATCGGCGTTGGGATGGCGCGCGACGTTTTCGCGGATCGCCGCGTACTCATGCTTCGCCAGGCGGCGCAGCGTCTTGGCGGAAACTTTGGGATGCTCGCTGATCAGACGCAGCAGATAGAAATCTTCCTTCGGGGCTTCGCGTGAAAGTTTTTCGAGGGCTTCGGGCTTGACCTCGGCGCTCAGAACGAAGCCGACTTTCTCGTCCCAGGAAGTGTTGATGCGATTGAGTTCCTGCGTGCGCGCGTGGATCAACTGCTCGATGACGCGGCGCTCCTGCTCAAGGCGGCCGTGCGGCAGCGCGCTGTGCTCGACCGAATCGAGCACGCGCAGCAGATGCTGGCGTTCACCGAAAACCACTTGAGAGGTTCGCGGGGTCTTGCCCTTCGCTGCGTTGTGTACCAGGTCCGAGCGTCTCATGATCGCCTCACGATTTTCCGCGTTCGAGTGACGCCGCAAAATTCCATTTTGGATTCGTGCGGCAATTCATCCGCGTCGCGACAGACCGCCCGGAGAAAACGTTTGGGATGATTCCTCCAGTGCGGTGCTCCAAAGAATGCGATCCCCCAAGTTCTCGCGCGGCGGCGCCTATTTCGCAGATGATTATGTGTCGCGCGACACGGAGTGTAAAGCGAGGGCGCGGAGGAAGTTCCTCGATTGCAATACCCCGGTGGCACTACAGGCGCACTACGCGCGGGGCGGTACACCACACCGCGGGTTGCGTCCTCGTGTAGGGCCCGTCTATGGACGGGTCGCGGCGGGCAACGCCCGCCGGTCGTCTTGTGCGTCAGGAGCGGGCAAGCCCCAGTCGGCCCCTACAACAGCGCGCGCACGCGCTTGCTCGGTTGATGACGCGGCGCGATGCGAGTAACGTGGTAGCGAAAAATATTGCAGAGGAAAAACGAAGGAGCGATTGCTGATGACCGTTTTCGAAGAGCACCGCGAGGAACTTGAGCGTTTCGAAACAATGATGGGGCCGCAACGCGGTCGGCTGGCCGTGGCGCTCGACCTGGTGACGAACGCGATGGTGCTCGCCGGGCAGCACGGCGTGTATTGCCACAGCGCGGGGAATCCTGCAAAGCCCGCGATGGACATTCGCTTGATCGGCGAAGAACTGCAGAAGGCCAAGCAGCTAATTCAAAACGTGATGGAAAGTCTGCGCGCCGAACGCGATGCGCGCCAGCGCGCGAAATAACGCGACGGCTTCAGCAGACCGTTGGACGCATCCGGCGAAAAGAATTTTTACCGCACTCGCTCCACAAATCCGTGAGATTGACACGAAAAAGGGGCTGGCGTATGGTTCGCTCGCGAGGCCGATTGTAAATCGCAACTTCATCGTAACCATCGAAATACACACCGGCTCGCGGAAGTTCATTCCAGGGAGGAAAACGCCATGCCGCTTATTCACGTAAAGCTTATCGAAAATGTCGTTCCACCAGCAAAACGACAGGAACTGATTGCCCGGATCACGGACGCAGTCGTTTCGGTCGGAGGGGAAGGGATTCGGTCGCACACTTGGGTGCTGCTCGAAGACGTCAAGAGCGGCGATTGGGGCATCGCCGGAAAAGGATTCACCACGGATGATGCGCGCGCCCTCGGCCGCGGCGCGGTCTCCGGCTAGCTGCGTTTTCGAGCGGCGTTGGACGATTTCAGATCGCCCGCGTTCATGAAATATTAGCGCGGCTGAAGAAAGGGATTTGATTCTCGCTCGGCGGCAAGCGTGGTCGCGGGGCCGTGGCCGGGGAAAACGACTGTATCGCTGGGCAGCGCGAGCAGTTTCGTGTGAATCGAACGGATAATTTCAGGATACGACCCGCCCCAAAGGTCCGTGCGGCCAATCGAGCCGGCAAAAAGGGTATCGCCGGCGAAAAGCCACGGCGCGGAATCGCCATCAGCATCGGCGAGTGATTGTTTCGCGTCGCCGGGGAGTATGACGCGATTGTCTTCTTTTTCGCGTTTAGAAAAAGGCAAATACAAGCTGACACTGCCGGGCGAGTGGCCGGGCGTGTGCAAGACGCGCGCTTCGTAGCCGCCCCAGCGAACGGCGTCGCCTTCGGCGAGCAGGCTATCCACATTTGCGAGCGCGGGCGGAGCGACGCCCAAAAATTGCGCCTGAATCTCCATTCCCTGATAAAGCTCGATGTCGCCTTCGTTCATCAGCACTGGCGCGTGCGTCACGTCGTGCAGTTTTTTCAGTCCGCCGACGTGGTCGATGTGCGCGTGCGTGCTGAGGATCGCTTTCACGCTTAGATTGTGTTTCGCGATGACGGCGAGAATGCGCTCGACCTCTTCGCCGGGGTCGATGACGATCGCTTCGCGCGTCTCGGGATCGCCGAGGATCGAGCAATTGCATTGCAGCATCCCGACGGGAAGAATTTCGTGAATCAAATGGTTCGCCATTTCGCTCCAGTATATCAATAATTCCGCGCGCGCCCTGCGCGTGCATGTCGCCTCACCCTGCCAGTCTAATGACGCGCTCCATCTTTTGTCATTCCGGTGGACTTCCCTCGGACCCCCCGAGACCGGAAATCCCTTAGGCCTGTCATCCCGAGCCGCATTGCGGCGAGGGATCTGCTTCTGCATTCGGTCTTTGTTGCAAATCTGTTAAGTTACCTGCCAATGGGCGCTGCTGTCAGTCCATCTGCTAAGATGGAGCCAGCGGCGCGTATGCCGCGTTCACCATGCCCATCGACACGCCGCTCAAATCCGAACACGAAACACTTGGCGCGAAATTCGGCGAAACTTTCGGCTGCGCGTTGCCGCGCGATTATGGCGATGCTGCGCGCGAATACAAATTCGCTCGCGAATCCGCTGGCCTGGTTGACACAAATTATCACGCGGTCATTTCATTCACGGGCCAGGACCGCGCGCGATATTTGAACGCCATGCTGACGAATAACATTCGCGACCTCGCGCCGGGGCGCGGCAACATTTCGCTGTTGCTCAGTCCGCAGGGACGCATTCTCGCCGAAGCGGAAACGCTGGCGCTCGAGGATCGCCTGCTGGTTATTTCGTGCGCCATGATTCGCACGCGGCTGGTCGAGACGTTCGACAAATTCATCATCATGGATGACGTGACGCTCGAAGACCTCACCGACCGCACCGGCACGCTCGCGCTTCACGGTCCGAAAACTCCTGGTATCGTCCGCGAACTTTCGGGCTTCGATATTGACTCGCTTCCGGAACTTGGCCACGCCGAAAAGCAAATCAGCGGAATAGGCTGCCGCATCTTGAAGCATTCGCTTGGCGGCGTGGCGGGCGCGGAATTCATCACGGGCCGTGAAAAATTAGCGGCGCTATGGAATTTGCTTCTCGAAGCTGCGCGACGGCATGGCGGCGGCCCTGTGGGATACGATGCGCTGAATGTGTTGCGCCTCGAAGCCGGGATTCCGTGGTATGGAGTCGATTTTGACGAGAATCAGATCCCGCATCAGGCGGCGCTCGAAAAAACGCACATCAATTTTTCCAAAGGCTGCTACACCGGACAGGAAATTGTCGAGCGCGTGCGTTCGCGCGGGCACATTCAGCGGCAGCGCGTGATGTTGCGCTTCGCGGGCGACGCGATTCCCAATGCGGGCGAGCCGCTATTGGCAGATGACGCGGAAGTGGGATTTGTTACGAGCGCGGCGCATTCGCCCAAAGTCGGAGGGGTGATTGGAATGGGCTACGTGCGGCGTGAACAGATGCAGTCGGGGAGCAGTGTGATGTTGCGGAACGGCTCGAAGGTGGTCTTTATGGAAAAGGGCCACGCGACAGTAAATGAATTGGGAGGGCAAACTGATGCCGCTATCTAATTTGGAGACTCCCCAAATGAAGGGGCTCAAAGAGTTTTGCAAGAGATTTGGTGTTACTTCACTATCGGACCATGGGCTCTGCGGGTTTCAAACGAACGAGACGTTCTGTCTCTACCACTTTTCCACCGCGCGGGAGTTTCAGAAGAAGGCGCACCATTTTCGCTGGGAGTGGAATGACGTTAGTAAGGAAGGCGTCAGAGGTGCAGACCGCTTCGGATGGATTTTGCTTCACGGGAAACCCGACAAGGGCAAGCGATTTGCGGAGAGATTTTTCTTGGCTCCACGAAAAGTCTTCGTAGATAGCAAACTCTGCAAAAAGCTCACTCTGGCCACGGACGACAATCCGCCCAAGTGGGGAAGAACGCACTTTCTGTGGGGTTCGCAGTACTCGTTGGACGAAAATGGATTGCGCGATAAACTCAAGACACTTTGACGCAGTCGAAGGAAGTGTCTCGGGCTAACTTGCGGCGGTTCGCTGCGGCTCCGGTTCTTGTCGGTGTTGATGGCTTCGAGGAAGCTGCCGCTTTCCTTATCAATTTGCTCTGCAGTCGTATCCGGGCGTCGAGAAGCTGGGTACGTCCGCCAAAGGCCGATTCGTGCGGTTGAGCGCTGAGATGCTTGCGGGACGCATCGAATTGTGGTATGATTACTATATGATTATGACGCTGAAGCTTGCTATCGGCGCCCTCCCAATGGGGCGACGGCGGAGTCTGTGCCTCGTTTAACTGTCCTCCCAAGCCGCCTCCCAGGGTGCTTTCGCACCAAATCTATGATTTTTTTAATCGGGACAGCAAACGGATTAGAAATCCCTGCAAGTCATAGAAAACAAACGATGCGACCCCTTTCTAATCGGGACAAATTTGCATTTCTTGTGAGAGTCATTTTTCAGGCTCTCCCATTTTTCATAGTCTCGTCCCTGCTGCAAATTCCCCTCTGCGCGCTCCCGGTTTCGAAAGCACATCCGCCGACGGCGCAGGCTGTCGCGCGCGCTATGGAAGGGCATTACCGCCGGATCAAAACAATGGAGGCGATATTCCTGGAGAAGTACACCTCCGGCGGCGCGGGTATCCGCGTGGAGAGTGGCAAGGTTTATTTTTCGCGGCCCGGGCGGATGCGCTGGGACTACGATTCGCCGGAAGCGAAGATGTTCCTCGTGGACGGCAAGAGCGTTTGGTATTACGTGCCGGCGGATCACACGGCAAGCCGCACGGCGATCAAGAAAAGCTCCGACTGGCGAACGCCGCTGGCGCTGCTGACCGGCAAAGTAAATCCCGAACGGCTGTGCGGCAGTCTGAAATTGGCCGGCGGCGTGAATCCATCCGCGAATCCATCAGGGAATGCATCCACAAAATCGAGCGCACAAATAAACGACCCGGAGGCGCGCGCGACGGAAGCCGGGAACTCCGTGCTGGTGTGCAAGCCGCGGAAGGAAGATCGCGATTCATTCAGCGAAGTGCTCTTCGAAGTGAATCCGCGCAATCAGCTCGTTCGCGTGAACATACGACAAGCGGGAGACATCGAGACGGAATTTCGCTTCGGCAATTGGCGCGAAAATGTGCCCATCGCCGAGGCGAAATTTCATTTTGAGCCGCCCGTGGGCGTCGCGATTGTGGATGACGCCGCCCTTGCCGCCAAAGCGCACTAGGTGCATTAAGCGCATTAAGCGCTGCGGCTCATCTTTAACCGATATTTTTGCCAAAGCGGTTCGATCAGCTTTGCGTTGTGGGTTCGTCAAAGTGATGCAAGCGCGGCTCGAATTTTCCGTAACGCAGCGCCAGAGTGGGCAGCACCAGCAGATTTAATATGGTCGACGTGATCAGGCCGCCCAGAATCACGACCGCCATCGGGCCTTCAATTTCGCGCCCAGGATCTCCGCTTCCGATGGCGAGCGGCAGCAGGCCCAGCCCGGTCACAAGCGCGGTCATCAAAATCGGTGCGAGACGCTCACTCGCGCCCCGAAGCGCGGTTTCCACGCCCCAGGTCATTCCTTCCACGTCCACCAGATGCTCGTAATGCGAAATCATCATGATGGAATTCCGCAGCGTGATGCCGAACAGAGTCACAAAACCAATCAGCGATCCGAGCGACAGCGTGCCGCCCGTGATTACGACCGCCAGCACGCCTCCCACCAGCGCGAACGGCAGGTTCGCCAGAACGAGCAGCAAGTTCCGGTAATTTCCCATGACCACGGAAAGCAGGAGCACGATTCCCAGTCCCGCCAGCAGTGAATGCACCAGCAAATCATGCCGCGACTGAGCCTGAGCCGCCGCCGTTCCCGCGAATTCCACGTAGGTTCCGGCGGGGAATGACAGTTTGGAGATGCGGCTCCGTGCTTCGTTTACAAAAGAAGTGGGATCACGGCCCTGCACGTTGCAGGTAATCGTCTGCACGCGGCGCGCGCCTTCGTGCAGAATGATGTACCGCCCGGACGTTTCATAAATGTCGGCCAGTTGCCGGAGCGCCACATAGTTGCCGTCGGGCCCTCGCAACGGCAGCGCGCCTATTGCTTCCACGCTGTTGCGTTCATTCGGTGCGAGAATTACGGAGACGTCGAACACGCGATTCCCTTGATAGACTTGCCCAACAGTGTCTCCGCCGAAGGCGGTTCGCACGACGTCGAGGACATGCACCGCATCGAAGCCCCACCGCGCGAGATCATCCTTCCTTAAATGGACAATCACCTGCGGCATCCCCGGTGGCGATTGAAGCTGAACTCCCGTCGCGCCTTTAATACCGCTCAACGTGTGCGTGACTTCTTGCGCTTCCTTATCCAGTTGGTTGAGATCGTTGCCGAAAATATTGACGACGATCCCGCCGGTGTAGCCGGAGAGCGTCTCGTTAATCCGCTCGGTGAGAAAGCTGTTCGCCGAGAAGGACGCGCCCGCAAACTTTGTCAGAACGCTGCGGATGTCTTGCTGCGCGGCTGTCGCTTGCGATCCATTCAGGGCCTTGAAGCTCACCTCAATCTCGCTCGATTGAGTCCCCGCAACGTCGTCGCCAAGCTCGGCCCTTCCCACACGCTGAGCCACGGAACGCACGCCGGGAACGCGCAGAAGAGCCTGAGTGACGTGATCACCCAATCGCAACGATTCATTAATAGAAGTACCGGGAACCGCCGTCATGTGCACCGTCAGGTTTCCCTCTTGCAGACTCGGCAGGAAGGAACCCTGCAGGAAAGGCAGAATGGCGACTCCGATAAGAATCACGACGGCCACGGCCGCAATCACGAGCCGCGGCGATTTTTCGACTCCTACCAAAACCTTCCGGTACCGGCCCCTTGACCATCGGACGACCGGAGACTCCTGCGGCGGAAGATCGCGATTCCCGAGCAAAAGAAAACAAAGGGCAGGCGTCACGGTCAACGCCACGATCAAAGACGCCAGAATGGCTAGAATGTACGCCGCGCCGAGAGGAGCAAAAATGCGGCCCGAGAGGCCAGACATCGTAAGCACGGGAAAGAAAACCAGAATCACGGCGAACGTGGCGTAGACGACGGCGCTGCGCACTTCGATGGAAGCGTCGAACACGACCTGGAACGCCGGCCGGGGAGATTCGGATGCGCGGTTTTCGCGCAGTCGCCGGTAGATGTTCTCCACATCGATCACCGCGTCGTCCACCACCTCACCGATAGCAATCACCAATCCGCCCAGCGTCATTGTGTTCAGGCTGAAGCCGAGCTTTTCGAGAACGATCACCGCAGCCAGCAAGGAAAGGGGAATCGCGGTGCAGGAAATGGCCGCCGTTCGCAGGTTGAAAAGGAACAGGAACAGCACAATCACAATCAGAACCGCGCCAATGAGCAGCGACGACCGGACGTTGTGCAGCGCCGTCTCGATGAAGTCCGCGGGACGAAACACATCGGGATGCACGGTGATTCCCTGATTCGAAAGCGCGGGACGCAGTTCCGTAAGCGCCTGATCAAGCCCCTGAGTGACATCGAGCGTGTTCGCGCCGTATTGCGAGGAAACCATCAGCATCAGCCCGCGCTCGCCTCGAATTGACGCTGCTCCGACGGGCGGAGCCGGCGCGTCCACCACGTGGCAGACGCCTCCTAACGTGACATTCACTCCATTGCGGTGCAGCAGAACCACGTTCGACAGTTCCTGCGACGTGATCGATTGCCCCTCGGTTTGGATCACGATCCGCTGGTTCGGCGTGTCCACGAAGCCGGACCCACGAATGCCCGTTGCCTGGCGCGCCGCGGAAACCAGCGCATCGACCGTCAGCCCGTATTGAATCAACTTCCGCGGCTCGAATTGAAGCTGGATCTGCCGCGGCTCTTCGCCGAAGATTGCGATTTTCGCCACTCCCGGCACAGCCAGCAGCCGCTGCTTCACTGTCCAGTCCGCCACTGTCGTCAAATCCATCAGCGAATGCTTCGGCCACGTAAGTCCGACCGCCATCACGATGCTCGTGGAAGAAGTGAGCGGCGTCATGATCGGCGGATGCACTCCCGTTGGCAGCTGTCCGGTGAGCGTGGACAGGCGTTCCCCGACAACCTGTCTGTCGAGGTAAATGCTGCTGCTCGGACGAAAAACCACCGTAATCACCGAGAGCCCCTGGATCGAGCCGGAACGAAGGGAATCGATTCCCGAAACGCCAATGATCGCGTTTTCGATTGGCTGTGTGACGAGCAGTTCCACCTGCTCGGGAGCCAGTCCCGGCGCTTCCGTCTGAATTACCACCTGGGGTGGCGCAAACTCCGGGAACACGTCGTAACGAGCCTGTGTCAGCGAATACAGACCGTAACCAAGCAGCGCGCAAGCGAGCGCAATAATGATGCCGCGGAAACGAAGCGAAAATCGAACGATGGCTGATAGCATGAACGCCCGCTAGTCCTCCGGCTGGATTTGTGAACGGAACTCCTCGGAGAGAAGCGCCTGCGCGCCTCGAACTACAATTTTGTCTCCGGGCGAAAATCCGCTGGACAAGAAAACCCCGTTCTCCAGCGGGGTGTTTGTCGGGACCAGCCGGCGGGCAAATCGGCCCTGTGCCGTCTGCTGATACACCCATGCGTTTCCCTGTGACCATACGATTGCGGATTCTGGAATCATCACTCCGCGCATCCGCCGCCCGGTCGGGATATGAGCCAGAAGATTCAGGCCCGGCGCGAGGCCCAAACGGTTGCGCACAATATAAAGCAGCCCCACGCCCTGAACGCGCGGATCCACCTGCGGAAATGGCGAGATCAATCTCGCCCCAATTCGTGTCGAGCCTGCAATTTCGAGCGTGATTCCTGCCGGAGGTCTTGGCTCCGCGCCGGCTGGCAGTGTGACCTGCACCAGAAACTCGCTCTGGTTGAAAACGCGATTCAACGATGCGGGATTCGCGGCCATCCACCTCGCGATCACGCCGCCCCACGTCTGGCGCACTGCGTCTACTTGCAGCGCCAGAGCTTGCCGCGCGCCTGCCACATCCGCTTGGTCCAGGCGTAAAGCACCCCGCGCGGCCTCTAAAGACTTCCGCGAAGCATTCTGCCGCCCTTCGTACAATATTTTCAGCCGGTCATATTCTTCTTGATCGACGTGCACGCTCACCTGTGCCTTTTCCAAATTAATCTGCTCGGCCGTGTAGCTCTCGCGCGCGCTCACCAATCCCTGTGCCGACAATACGATTGCCGGCGCGGTCATTTCCCCGCGCGAAGTAACTTCCTTGAGCGGAGCGACAGTCACCCCCGCCTGCGATTGCGTTCGCGTGTCGAGCGTCAGAATTGTTTGTCCATTCTGGATGGAAACCCTCGACGGCGGCTTAATTGCGTGTTCCGCGTCGTCGTCATCTTGATCGGCCGCAGCTTTCCTGCCTGGAACAATAAGGCGCGCGAGAATCACCGCCAGCATGAGTGCAAGACCTGCCGTGAACAACCGCTTCCAGTTTCTTTTCATCGCTTTTTCTCCTTCGCATGATTCTTCAGTGCAGGGGATTCGGGGCTTAATGGCAAAATATCGCCGGGCTCCAGTGGCCGTTCGACCGCATCTTCGAGACTTCCCAGCGCGGCTTGGGCGCGCGAAAGCGCGGCAAGTTTCGCGCTGGCCGCGGCCGCGCTCCCGAGCAGCTCGCTATTGACGGGAAGCGGGCCGGACTCGCCAGCCTTAAACGTTTGCTGCGCCAGCCGGACTTTGCCGCCGTGAAGTTTGAGCACGCGTTCTGCTTCCGCCAGTTCCTTCCACGCTCCCCGGTAGCGCGCGGATGCCGCTTCGCTCTCCGCGATCACTCGGGCTTGCGTCGCAAGGAATTGCGCCGCCGCTTCTTTGCGCCGCGCTTCCGCCTCCGCAATCGGCCCTTGATTTCGGTTGAATATGGGAAGCGTCGTCGAAAGTCCCAGCGTGAAGAAGTTATTTCCTTCCTCATACGTATAGCCCGGGCCAATTTGAATGTCGGGATATTGCCGCGCGATTTCGAGCTGCAAACTTGCTTCGGCGGCCGCATACGCCGCCAAAGCTTGCCGCACGTCCAGCCGGTTCAGCACTGCTTCCCGCTGGATTGTTCGTGGGGACAAAGAATCGGGGTTCGGCGGCCTGTCAAAACCTGGCCACGAATACTCCACTCCATTGAGCGCGGAAACCGAAACGCCGATTGCGCCCGCCAGCAAACTTCGATCCTGCGATATTTGCGTTCTCGCGTTCAGAGCGCCCAACCGCGCATTCGCAAGATCGATTCGCGCCAGGTCCAACTCCGGGCGAGAAATTTCCCCGGCGGCGAGCCTTTTCCGCAGAAGTTGCACTCTGCCGGCCAGAATTTTCATCTGGGCTTGCATTTGTTCCGCGTTGCGAACCGCAACAAAGTAGTTGACCAGCGCCGTGCGCACAGCGCTTCGCACCTGCCACGCTGTATTCGCCAAGCCGAATCGCGCCGCTTCACTCAGGTTCTTCGCTTCGAGTATTTGATAGCCGCGCTTTCCCGCCGTTTGAATCGGCATCGAGAGGCTCAGGTCGAAAAGATACGGGCTGGGTATTCCCGGTCTAAGGCTCAGCGTGGGATTGGGACGCGCTCCGGCAGTGATAACCGCGGCTTTGGCCACGCTCGCCTGCGCACGGGCGATTTCCATTTCAGGGTTGAAATAAAAAGCGGCAAGCGTCAGCGACGGAAGGTCCCAGCTTTTCAGCGGCCAGGAACTGAGCGGATGTCCCAGATTTTTCTCCAGAAACACGCGCAGGCCGGCGTCCTGCAAATTCCGGCTCTCCAGACGAGACGCGGTTTCCGACGGAGAAATAGGGGCGCGGTGATACCTCTGCCTGGCGCAACCGTTCATCCCCGCGAACGCCACACAAATCACGATCAATTTTTTCGTCGGATTCATTGCGCCCCTCTCCGGTTGGGTTTAGCCGTCGATTTCATTGTTTGTCGTAAACGTACTTCTGGTCGGTCACGCCGTGCGGCCCGGCCAAATGCAGAGTCTTGACCAAGGTCTTGCCGTCATTCGACAACGCCCAGACTTCGCGTGAGGTGAAGGTATGGGTGCCCTCTTTCTCCACCGTCAGGAAGACTAGCGTATTGCCTTCCCACTCGACCGATTGGGTTAGCGAGTCCCCGCCGCGATCCTTTGTTATTTGTTTTTTGCCGTCCGTCGTGTAGGTGTTCTCGCGTTTGGACATTCCATGACCGCCGGTAACCGTGGTCTCTACCTTCAATACAGCGCTCTTTTGCTCGATCTTGTGGACCCAGATGGGGGCGCCAGGAGCCAGCTTGCTCTTTGCGTTGTTTTGCTTCCATGTGCCGCTGAAATTCGGCTTTACCTGGCCCATGGCGGGCGCGGTCAGCAGCATCGTCAGAAAAAAAACTCTCAATGTATTCACGGCTATTTTCTTGCTCATTTCAGATGCTCCTTTAGGATTCGTTCAGTTCTTCATCTGTCTTTCCGGTCAGCCGCTCTTCTTGGCGGAACACGAGCGTCCGCTAATGCCAAAAATCAAAAAGAAAACCCTATGAAATGGTTTTTACGCAGTAGGCCGCGCCGCCTCTGTCTTCATGCAAGCAAAGGACAACACGACTCTCCCGCCGCGCATGGCGGGCTATTTTGGACACACTTCTAGATACGGAGGCTTAGCGGGGGACTTTCCGAAAGGGAACCGAATGCAACCGGATGAATCAGGATGAATAGCGCGCCGTTGATGCGCGCAATCGTCAAGGCGTATTTCGTTGCCGACAAACTCGCGCAGAACGTCACCATCACTTGCGCGAATGCATATACCGCGCCAACGCACAGCGCGATCACCACAAAAGTGTATTCGGTGTCTTTTCCGGTTTTGAGAGTGTGATCCCAGCGGTCAAACATCTCCACCACTGGGCAAACAAAGCAGGTCAGCAAAACGAGGGCGACAATGACGCGCGATGTTCTCGAACGCACGAATCAAATTATGTCAGAGCGGATCGTCAAGATCAACTCACATTCCATTTTTTTCGCCGCATTCGGCGGAAAATGGTTTCGAGCAGGCGCTCGCGGCGAACGCGGTGGGTGGGTTTGGCTTTTCGGGATGCCCCATGCTCGGTTTGTGAGCCTGGGACTTTTTCCCGGCTGTTGCTTTCTCCTCGTGTTTTGCTCTGCACGCCTGTCTCAGTCGCCGGTTGCCGGTTGGCTGATTTCCGCGTCAGCGCGTCGAATGGCTGGAAAGATACCCATCCAGACTGTTCGTTAGCGCGTCAATGCCGGCGACCACGTTCTGGCGAAGAGCTTCGGCAACCGCTCGAACGGTTTTCTGGCCAACGGGTTCATCGTGGTTGTAAGACTGGCTCCAAACCACCGCGCCCGTTTTCGGCTGAAATAATTCAAGTTCGAGCGAAAATCGCGCCGCGAGCGACGGCGAATCCACTTCCTCGAGCGAATATAAATGTCCGCGCACAATGTAATCGCCCCGCGCCCGGCTGCCCACTCGTCCCACGGAGCGGAATTTTCCCGTCGCGCGCAGCGATTCCGTCAGCATCGACTCGATCATTTCCGTCGGAACTTCGGCCCAGCGGTGATTTTCATAAGTCCCCAGTTCCACTCCGCCGGTGCTGTAGACGATGGCATTGTCCAGATAGAGATGCGACGCCGCAATGCGTCCCACGAGGATCGTGACAGGCAGCGGCGCATTGCTCTCGAACGAAGCCGAAGGCTCCGGCGTGGGCGCGGGATTCAGCGTGTAATACTTCACCGGCCGCGCGGCTCCGCAGTTTGCGGTCGCCAGAATCCCCGCAAGCGCAACAAACGTGGCGAAAGTGGTGATAATTCGTTTTTGTGCCGTGCGCATGTTGAGTTTCACTTTCGGTGTTTCGGTATTTGTCCCGGTTCGTGGCGTGGCGGCGACGACGCGCGAATCAAAGTGTAGGGCCGCGTCTTAATCGTTTCGGTGAACGCCTTTAGGTTCTCGGTGATGTGCGTCATGTTGTCGATAATCTCGTCGATGTTGTCGCTGTTTGTGTTCAGCGTGTTGTCGAGCTGGTCCGTCAGCGCGGAGGCGGACGTCAGAGTCGCGCGCATCTGGATAATAGCCTGCCGCAAATCGGGTCGGTTTTCCATCAGCGTCGCATCGATATGCGACAGCGCGGTATTGGCCTGCTTCACTGTCTTTTTGAAATCATCGAGCAGCGGCGCGAGCTTCGCGCTCGTGCCATTCAGGTTGTTCAGCGTGGAATGCAGCACCGGGCGATCCTCGGCGAGCATGCCGCGAACGTTCGCCAGGCTCGCGGCAATATTTGCGCGATTCGCTGCGTCCAGCAGGGCATTGACGCGCTTGATGGTTTCCTGTAAATCCGTGACGCGCGCGTTCAGGTTCTTGATCAGCAGCGTCGCCTGCGGGGCCAGATCATTGATTTTCGTGGCCAGCTCGTCGAAACTCGCATAGTCCACCGCGGGCAAAACTGCCCCTGAACGCGCCAGCGGCGCGCCGGCCGTGCCCGGCACGATGCCGAGAAAATTATCGCCCAGCGCGCCCAGGCTGGAAATCTTCGCCTTGCTGTCCGTTTTTACGGGAACTTCATCGTCCACGCGAAATGTCACTTCCATGCGCGCGGGATTCCGCGGGTCGCTGCGTACCGACGTGACCCGGCCTACGGGCGGACCGCCCGCGTAACGCACTTGGGAGCCCGGTCCCAATCCGCCGGCATTTTTGAAGTACGTGCGGTAAGTCGGTTCCGTGCGCGCGAAAAATCCGGTCAGCGAAAAAAGAGTCGCCACCAGAAGTCCCGCCGCGACCAGAACGAACAATCCCACCAGCGCGCGCTCGCGTTTTGCTTGCAATAGCGCCTCTCACAAATTCACCAAAGATCAAGCCTGTTCGTGCAGACCTGCCGAGTCGGCGGAGTATAACACGCCCCGCGAAACTCGTTTGCGCGTCAGATCTCGCAAAGCAACTTCCTCGAATACCTCAAGTCCTCGGGAAATTCTCGGCGGCGAATGCGGCGCGCTACAAATGCAAATTCTCGGTCAGGCGATCCAGGAAACCTTCGTCCTCGGAAACTTCCGGCTCGGGAACGCGATCGAGAAACTGCCGCACGCGCGGATGCTGGCTCGACCGCAACTCCTCCACCGTGCCAATCGCGATGATGTTTCCCTTGTCCACCAGAATCATGCGGTCCGCGATCAGGAACGCGCTGGCAAGCTCGTGCGTGACGACCACAATCGTCATCTTGAACGCCTTCTTTAATTTCAAAATCAAATCGTCGATGCCCGCCGCGATAATCGGGTCCAGACCCGCGGAAGGCTCGTCGAAAAACAGAATCTCCGGATCCATCGCCAGGGCGCGCGCGACGGCCGCGCGTTTTTTCATTCCGCCGCTCAGTTGCGCGGGAATGAAATTTTCGTAGCCGGAGAGTCCCACTTCTTCCAATTTCAATCGCACCATCACTTCGATCGTCGAGTCGTCGAGCGGCGTGTGTTCGCGAAGGGGCAACCCCACATTTTCTCCCACGGTCATCGAGCCGAAGAGCGCGCCGCCCTGAAACGATACGCCGAGTTTTTTCCGCAGCTCGGCCATGTCACGCACCGAGACGCAGCACATATTTTTCCCGCCGATCCAGATTTCGCCGCCGGCGGGTTTTTCGAGGCCCATCAGCGCGCGCAGCAACGTGCTTTTCCCGGAGCCGGAGCCGCCGAGGATCACCATGGTCTCGCCCGTTTTCACGTCGAAACTGATGCCGTGGAGAACCTCGCGCTCGCCATAGCGCACGCGCAGATTGCGCACGGAAATCGCGACGCCGTCGTCGGGCGGCCCTTCGAATTCGTTTCGTTCCATTTCTTTCGCGTCCATTTTATATTTAGTGTTTGTTTGCGTTTCCTTGTTTCGCCCCGCAATGCGCGGCAAATCGCGCGCGAAACAGCCGCGTTATCGCGACGCCGTAAAATAAAAGAGCAACGTAAAAATCAAGTCCACGGCCACGACCAGGAAAATGGATTTCACCACCGCCGAAGTCGTTGAACGGCCCACTTGCTCCGCGCCCAATCCCGTCGACAGCCCTTCCTGGCATCCGACCGCCGTAATCACCATGCCGAACATCACGCTTTTAATCAGGCCAGTGACGATGTCGTGGATCACCAGCGAACTGAGCGTCGCGTGAATATACGAGACGAACGTGAATCCCGCGGCGCCCACTCCAAATACGGAGCCGCCAATGACGCCCATGAAATCGGACCACGTGGTCAGGCACGGAAGCATCAGCGCCATGGCGAGAAACTTGGGCGCGACGAGGAAATGAACCGGATCGAGCGCCATCGTTTCGAGCGCGTCGATTTCTTCGTTCACTTTCATCGTGCCGATTTCCGCGGCGAACGCCGAGCCTGAGCGTCCGATGACGACAATGGCCGTCATCAGCGGCCCCAATTCGCGCGTCATCGACAGCGCGACCGCGCTGGCGACAAATCCCATCGCGCCGAACCTTCGCAGCTCGTAGGCGGATTGCAGCGCGAGAATCGTGCCGATGAAAAACGAAATCAGGGAAAGGATGGGAACGGCGCCGACGCCGACGGCCATGGCTTGATGAATCGCGCGCTGCACGCGCAGCCGCTGGCCTTGGAATGGCGCAATCGCGATCGCGTGAAGCGAGCGGCCAGTTAGGATCGTCAGATCGCCGAGATACGCGAGCCCGTCGATGGTCGCTTGACCGACTGTTTCCGTGACCGGCATGAGTGGTATCTAACGAGCGTGTGTGCCAACTTCTTCGATTTTTGTCAGGGCATGCCTTCAGCCGTGCCCTGAACGGCTCGAAATCAATGCGGCTTCAGCCGTTGAGGTCCGTCGTTGTGAGCTGACGTACAGGCTCCCACGGGCCGATTCGTTCCGCCGTTGCGGGCGGTTGTTCGTAACCTCAGGCCGCGGCTCCTGAAGAGGCGGGCTGTACGCCTCGAATCGCCTCTTCTTCCGTGTCGTACACTTCGAACACGCGGATCAAGCGCGTCAACTCCAAAACTTCTCTCGCCACGCGGCTGAGCCCGAAGAGGGCAAAGCCGAGCTTCAATTCGCGCGAGACTTTTAGCGCCTCCACCAGGCAAGCCACGCCCGCGCTGTCAATATATTTCACGCTGGTCAAGTTCACAATCACGCGCGGTGCTTTTTTCACCTTCAGCAATTCCATCAGCGCTTTGCGAACGTCAGGCGAATTGTACAGCGTGATGTCGCCGGTCAGGTCCACGATTGTAGCGACGCCGTTGGGACGCGTTGCAATGTTCATCAATGTCTCCGCCTCAGTCTCCGATTCAGAGAAGATACGCAGGAACGATGGTAGGAGCATACATTGAGTTGATGCTCCAGAAAAGCACTCGGATTCCCCGCAGTCAGCGGGAAAGCGAGCAGACGCCCATGGCGGCGTGGCAGCGCAAAGCCGCGATAAAACGCACATTTTCGGGACCGTATTTTGTACCGCTGCGAAATGCGCGGGGAAAATAAAATGTGAAACTAAGGACGATTAGAAACGGGTCCGACCGTGTGTTTTGTGTAAGTTACACCAGTTTCTAATCGCGGAGGCGGACGATTAGAAATGGGCCTGAAAGCTGGTTTGTCACTGGAGAAGTGTGTCTGCGGGCCCTGGTATTTGCGCGTCGCCGCGTGCATCGAATTGCTGGCCTGGGAACCAGCTCCTTCGTTCCTGAAAATAGGCTAGCACAAATCCCAGAATTTGTCAGAACGGGCGCGAAGGGCGACGTGTCTTTGCGTAGGGCCTGCCTCTGGAGCCCTACAAAGCTTGGCGCGTCTTTGTGTAGGGCCCGTCTAAGGACGGGCCGCGGCGGGCACGGCCCGCCGGTGGTTTGTTTGCTGACGACGAAACGCCTGACGTGCGGCGCGCGTAGGGGCGGGGCTTGCCCCGCCCGGGCGACCCAAGGGTCGCCTCTGCGAAAACAAAAACAGCTTCACACCCTGAGGACGATTTTGCCGAATTGGGCGCGGCGCTCCTTCGGGCAATCGGGCTGTTATTTTGGGCTTGAATCTGGAACCAATCCGTCTGGCTCCCCAGTGTCCCCTCGTGTTGGATATTGCGTGTAAAGGGCCAGACATGTGGGAGTAAGTTCCCCGGGCAACCGTTGCGGAACTAACCCGTTCTTTGTCTTTGCCGCGGGCGCGAGCGGTGCCCAATCCCACGTCCGACATAATTGGCCCGTCTGTGTGTCGAATGCTAGGTCGACATTGCGCGAGGAGAGCACAAAGCGATGAATGGGATATGCATACCCGCGGTGCCCTTGTTGCTTATTTGTTGCGGGCTTCTCCGGAACATAGCCGAGTTGCTTGGCTATGCCGTCGCACCCAGCTAATCCAGCTGTCGCTGCCAAGAGAAGCACGGCGAGAAACCCAATCCTCATGGCCGTGGATTATATCCCTTTGGGTACATGGCGCGCATCTCTATTTCCGCTGTAATCCCGCTGTGAATCAGAGCGAGGTACCCGCGGGGGCTATTTATCTGCAAGTCACATTCGGCAGCCGATCAAACCTGCAGGACGATTTTGCCGAACTGGGCGCGGCGCTCGATGCGCGCGTGAGCTTCGGCGCACTGCGCGAGAGGCATCACGCTGTCGATAACGGGATGCACAAGTTTGCGCGCGAGGAGATCGAGAATAGGGAAAAGTTCGGCTTTGCTGCCCATGTACGAGCCGAGAATCGAGAGGTGCCGGCTGAAGAGAAAACGCAAATCGATTTTCGTGTCGTAACCTGTGGTCGCGCCGCACGTGACCAGGCGGCCATTCGTGGCGAGGCACGCGACGCTTTGCGCCCATGTGGCTTCGCCGACGTGTTCGATGACGACATCCACGCCGCGGCGCTTGTGCGTCAGGTTCTTCACTTCGGTTTGCCAGCCTGCTTTTGAATGCAAAATGACGTGGTCGGCGCCGAGCGCGCGCGTCTTCTCGATTTTTTCTTCGCGGCCGACCGTGGCGATCACGCTCGCGCCCAAAACTTTCGCGATTTGGATCGCCGCGCTGCCGACTCCGCTGCCGCCGCCCAAAATCAACACTTCCTCGCCGGGCTGAAGTTTCGCGCGCGTGACCAGCATGTGCCAAGCCGTAAGAAAAACGAGCGGCACGGCGGCGGCTTCTTCAAACGAAAGCCCCTCCGGCATGGGAAGCGCATTTCGCGCGGGCGCCTTCACCAGTTCCGCGCAGCCGCCATCGACTTTGTAGCCGAGCGCCGTGTATTCGCGGCAAAGATTGTCGTCGCCCGCGAGACACGCGTGGCAATGGCCGCAGGAAATTCCGGGCGCGAGAATCACTTTTTCGCCCGCGCGAACGTGGGTGACGAGTTCACCGACAGCGGCGATTTCGCCGGAGACATCGCTGCCGGGAATGTGCGGCATGGGAATTTCGACTCCCGGAATGCCGCGGCGAACCCACAGGTCCAGATGATTGATGGAACACGCGCGCACGCGGACGAGAATTTCGTCGGCGCGCGGGCGCGGGTCGGGCGCGTCCGTGTATTTCAGAACGTCAGGCCCGCCGTGCTGCGTAAAGACGACCGCCTTCATTCAAGCCTCCATCAACGATGCCGCATTTTCCGCGAAAGTCTACTGCACTCGCGCGGCAATTGACAGGGGGCGGCGCGAGCCGTAACCTGAATGCAACGCGAAAACTTTATGGACCTGTTCGAAGAAATCGTGCGAATGCGGCGCGCCGGGCAGCGCGGGGCGCTGGCGACCATCGTGCATACCAACGGCTCGATTCCGAGCTACGAAAGCTCGCGCATGCTGGTGCGCGAAGACGGCTCGATTGCGGGCACGGTCGGCGGCGGATGCGTGGAAGCGGACGTGTGGGCCGCGGCCAAGGAAGTGATCCACCAGGAAATGCCGCGCAAGATGACGTTCAGCTTGAACAACGAGGCGGCATACGACGCCGGACTGATTTGCGGCGGGACACTCGAAATTTTCGTCGAGCCGATTCTGCCGCAGCCGAAATTGTATTTGTTCGGCGGAGGGCACGTCTCGACGGCTCTGGCGCGCGTCGCGCAGTTGGCGGGATTTTCGATCAGCGTGATTGACGACCGCGCGAGCTTCGCCAACACGGAGCGCTTTCCGATGGCCGAGGAAACTTTGACGAGCTACGAAGAGGCGTTCGAGAAATTGAAGCCGAATGCGTCGTCGTATCTGGTGATCGTGACGCGCGGGCATAAGGACGACATGCGCGTGCTCGAATGGGCCGTCAGCACGGACGCGCGGTACATCGGAATGATCGGCAGCAAGCGAAAAGTCATCTCCGTGTACAAGGCGCTCGAAAAGCAGGGAATCGCGATGGATAAATTCGCGCGCGTGCATGCGCCGGTGGGCCTCGAGATTGGCGCGCTGTCGCCGGAGGAAATTGCCGTGAGCGTGACCGCCGAATTGATTGCCGTGCGGCGAAACGCCGCGCCCGGCGCGCCGCACAAAGCGGTGCGCCTCGACGAAGTGCCCGCGCTGAAGCACGAGTAGGCCGCGATTGCTAGTGCGAGAATATCGGGACGTACCTCAGGGGCTAAAGCCCGCAAAATTCGAGGCAGCGGTTTGTCGCGGCTGAAGCCGCGACCCACAAAACAGATCGACAAATGCAAACAGTGGACAGAATAGCAGCCGTCGCCATTCTTTCGGCCCTTCGCAAAATGCGCTCAGGACCTCGCGCCGCATCGGCATGATTGCTGTTGTGATACTTTCGGCCCTTCGCAAAATGCGCTCAGGACCTCGCGCCTAACGGATCATGATCGCCGTCATTATTCTTTCGGGGGGCGAATCGCGGCGCATGGGGCAGCCGAAGGCGCTGCTTACTTTCCCTGAGACATTTTCCTTCGAAAGCGCACGAGAAATAAAAAGCCGGCCCGCTGCGCACGCCGCGGGCGAGGCCCTTCCTTCGTCAGGAAAAGCAAGCGTCGCCCCTACGAAAACAAAATCGAAACCGAATGCTGGACGCTTCGATTTCACGCAACGTAAATCAGAAGGCGCCGCGGATACAAAACCAAAAATGTTTCTCGAACATTTGATCGAAGTGACGCGGCATCCTCGCGCTGGCGCGCTGCGAGTGGTCGTGGGCGCGCACGCGGCGGAAATTCGCGCGCGCGTGAAATTGCCGGACGGCGCCATCGTCGTGAACGAAAATTGGGCGAATGGCCAGCTTTCGTCCCTGCAAGCGGCAATTCGCAGTTTGCCCGCCGGTGAAACGGAGGGAATGCTCGTCTGCCTCGTCGACCATCCGCTGATTTCCGCGCCGCTCGTTTCGACGCTGATCGAAACATTCGAGCGCGCGAAAAATAAAATTGTGATCCCCACGTATCGCGGCAGGCGCGGGCATCCCGTGATTTTCCCGCGCGCGTTGTACGCGGAGCTGCTCGCGCCGCCGGAAAATGCTCCGCAAAGCGCCCGCGAAAGCGCCCCGAAAAATATTGGAGCGCGAGCCGTGGTCCGCGCGCACGCCGCCGATGTTGTCGAAATTCCCGTCGAAGAAGAAGGCATCATCCTGAATTTGAACGATCCATCAACACTCGAACACATCAAGCAAGATTGAAACGCCTGTGCGATGGCTTGTTCGGCCAACGTGACCCGCTCCTCGGGAGTCGCCGGGAACCGGATGCTGGCCAGTGCGATTCGAAACGTGCTCAGGTAAATCTTAATTCTGTGGCGAGTAGAATTTTATGTCGACGGGGTCGACCATTTCGGGGATGGGAAGGCTTTTTTTTTCGTAGGCGGAAATGTCGGGTTCGTGTTCGAGAGTCAGGCCGATGTCGTCGAGGCCTTTCGAGAGGCAGCGTTTGCGGAACGGATCGATTTCAAACGAGCGCTTAAAACTTTTGTTGTCCGCGACGGTTTGATTTTCCAGGTCAACGGTGAGTGTGTAGCCTTCGTTCTTTTCCGTGCGCGCGAAAAGCTCGTCGATGTCTTTGTCAGGCAGCGTAAGCGGCAGGATGCCGTTCTTGAAGCAGTTGTTGTAAAAAATGTCCGCGTAGCTGGGCGCGATGATGGCGCGAAAACCATAATCACCGATGCCCCACGGCGCGTGTTCGCGGCTGGAGCCGCAGCCGAAATTCGCGCGCGCCAGCAAAACCGACGCGCCTTTGTAGCGCGGCTGGTTCAGCGCGAAATCCGGATTCGGCTTTTCGCCTGGCAAATAGCGCCAGTCGTAAAACAGGACGCGGCCGTAGCCTTCGCGCGTCAAAAATTTCAGGAATTGTTTTGGCACCATTTGGTCGGTGTCCACGTTCACGCGATCCATCGGCGCCACAATCCCGGTATGTTTTGTGAATGGCTTCATAACTCTACCTCGTAGCCGAAGCTCTCTGCCGGTAATCGCCGCTGTGTATCAGATTCGATCCTTTGACGCGCCGATTGTAGACGTAGACCCAAGCTTCCTTTGATTTCCCGTCCTCCATTCTGACCGGAATGCGCTTTCGAACGAACAGGCTTCTCGCGGGATTGCTCGGTTTAAATTCCTCGTACTCGTCTAGAATTTCAAATGCGAGATTCACGTCGTCAAGTCTGTAAACTTCCCCCCGAATGTGAGACCGATGATCGCTGCTAATCACCGCGCCGGGAAAACCTCCAAGATCATAGAGTTTGCCAATGATTCTTCCGCGACCGACAAAATGGGCGCCTACTCTCCTCTGCCAATCTTCCCGATGTTCCTTCATTAGCGTTCCGTATACGAATAGCAGATTCGTTTCCATTGAACCGCCGCTCATCAAAGATCTTCTTGCAACACCTTGCTCAATTTCTCAAATCCTTTAGAGGGATCGTTGATATACGCGCAAACATCCGGGCAGGACTTGAGATTCTCTAAATAGTAATGAAAGATTCCCAACATGTCCGCCTTTTTTACCTGCCCCGACTCCTTAAGGTAAGCAAGAAACTCAAAGAAATTCAAATAATCGGTGAACGACGAACTTTCACCTCTGACTAATTTTGTCTTCACGCCTTCATCACTGCTATCCAATTCCTCTCTGACTGTTTTAAGCTGTGGCTGTTCGTAGAACTTCTCGTAAAGTTCCTTGACCCACCTCGCTCGCGCTAGTTTCATGCTCTGGTGATAAGTCCAAACAGCCCAAAACGCAGCGACAAGGCCGCCGATCGGAGTCAGCCATCCCACGATAACCCTGACCATCGCTCAGTTTCCGTTCCTGCCGGGCCAGTGGCGGACGTCGACGAAGTGGCCTTCGATTGCGGCGGCGGCGGCCATCAACGGGCTGACAAGATGCGTACGCCCGCCTTTGCCCTGACGGCCCTCGAAATTCCGATTGGAGGTGCTGGCGCAGCGCTCGCCGGAAAGCAGCACGTCGTCATTCATGCCGATGCACATGCTGCATCCCGCATCACGCCACTCGAAACCGGCGTCGCGGAAAATTTTGTCGAGGCCCTCGGCTTCGGCTTGCGTTTTCACGCGGCGCGAGCCGGGCACAACGAGCGCCTGCTTCAATGATTTCGAAACGTGCTTGCCGGCGACGGCTTTTGCGGCGGTACGCAAATCCTCGAGGCGCGAATTGGTGCACGAGCCGATGAACACGCGGTCCAGATGAATGTCCGTGATGGGCGTGCCGGCCTTGAGGTCCATGTAAACGAGTGCGCGCTCGGCGGCTTGGCGGTCCACATCGTTGGGGAATGAATTGGGATCGGGAACGCGCGCGGTCACGTCCGTGACCATGCCGGGATTTGTGCCCCACGTGACTTGTGGAGCGAGCTTCGCCGCGTCTAGCTCGACTGTCTCGTCGAATTTCGCGCCCGGATCGGACGGCAAAGTTTTCCAGTGCTCGACGAGGCGCTGAAAATCTTTTCCGCGCGGCACGAAGGGCTTGCCTTCGAGATACGCGAACGTGATTTCGTCCGGCGCGACCATTCCGGCGCGCGCGCCCGCTTCGATGGACATATTGCAAATGGTCATGCGCGCTTCCATCGAGAGCGCGCGAATCGCGCCGCCCGTGTATTCGAAAACGTGGCCGTTGCCGCCGGCGATTCCGAGTTTGCCGATGATGGCGAGAATGATGTCTTTGGAGGCGAGGCCGCCGCCGAGTTTGCCCTTCACTTCGATACGCGTGGTTTTCGATTTGAATTGCGAGAGACATTGCGTCGCGAGGACGTGCTCGATTTCGCTGGTGCCGATGCCAAACGCGAGCGCGCCCATCGCGCCGTGCGTGGAGGTGTGGCTGTCGCCGCAGACAATCGTGAATCCCGGCTGCGTGATGCCAAGCTCCGGGCCGATGATATGCACGATGCCTTGATTGCGGCTGTGCATGTCGAACAGGCGAACGCCGCTTTCGCGGCAATTCTTCGCCAGCGCTTCGAATTGGCCGGCCGCGTCCGCGTCGAGAACAGGCAGCTCGCGATTTTTCGTCGAGACGGAATGATCCATCACCGCGAACGTCAATTCCGGGCGGCGGACTTTGCGGCCCGCGGCTTTCAGTCCCGCGAACGCTTGCGGAGAAGTGCCTTCGTGAATCAGATGGCGGTCAATATAAATGAGGGATGGCTGGCCGGGAACTTCGCGCACCACGTGCGCATTCCAAATTTTTTCGTAAAGAGTCAGCGCGGGCATGAGTTTGAGGTTCCCGTGTGCGGTTTCATTTTCGTTTGCATTGTAACAGCGCGGGCACTCGAGCGCCAAACTTCGTGCGGCTTGACGGGAATGGCGAGTGGCGCGTTGCGGGAAACTTTGGTTGTGGCGGGAGGCGCGCTGCGAAAAAACGGGGCGGCGGAACGCCGTGGAATAAATGGTATTTTGTACCGATTAGAATGGGGTGCCGTTGTTTGTTTTCTGCAAGTTACGGGCAATTCTAATAATTTACTGTACCGATTAGAAATGCAGGCAAATCGCTCAAACGCCGGGGTGTGATTGGGGAGTTCTGCCTGCGGGCCCTTGCGTTTTTGCTGCGTTGCCGCCTGCATCAAACTGGCTGCCCTCTAAATAAGCCTAGCACAAAACCGCGAATTTTTCAGAATGCGAAGTCTGTAAGGAATTGGGTCCAAGCGTAATTCCGGGGTTTGGCTGTAGCCACTCGAATTACTTCTTTTTTGTCCGCGCCACCGAGATGGCGTGTGCCAGCAAGGAGGTCATGAAGTTTTGAAAGGATAGTTCCGCTGCCGGCTCTTTATAACTTCCCTTCGGCCCGTTCTTTGCGCCCGAGAGCAAGAAGCACGCGGAGTCATAGAGCCTCTCGCGCACAAGCTTCGTGAGAAGAATTTCATACCGCTTTGCGTAGGATGCCTCCTTGAATTCTGGAAAGACCTTGAAGTGTGGTTCCTGAGCGCGAACGGGCCGCGTGGAATCCGGGGCCTCCTCCAAGAGCATCATGTAACCCAGCCAAGGGCGAGCAGAAGGCTTGAAAGCGCCCTCCCTATAGGCTGCCCAAATATCGGATGCACTTCCTATTGCTTCCTCGGTCCGGTTGTTGTAGTTATTCCCGAACGAGCCAACCTGAGATTTGAATTCGATGCCTGCCAAGAAGCGGCCATCCGCGACGACCAGTAAGTCCCACTTTTTTTCAGGACGGTACCAGCCTGGCAATTCCACCCTCTTTTCACAGTAGACGTGGGCCTTGGGGAGACCGTTCTTGCAGAGGTAATTTCGCACCAACGATATGAAACCGTCCATTTGACGGCCGCCGGTCACGGCGGTTCTAGCGCCAGAGTCCCGTGAACCCGTCTTGGATCCCTGCTTCTGTGCCTGCGTTTCGCGAGTCGTCCAAAAATGTTTGATCGCCTGGCGAAGCTTCTTTTCGAGGTCTGGATTGAGAGCCATGCGGAGGGCTATTCGATAACCGTGGTGGAGATGTCAGCCGTGCTGAAAAGCGAGGAAGTGTCTTGTGTAATTCGCTTTTGCGCCAAAGCGAAATAGTGGCGATCCACCTCGAGCCCGATACTATTCCTGCCCCACTTCGCCGCTGCCACGGTAGTTGTACCCGTACCTAGAAACGGATCGAGCACCGTGTCACCCACGAAACTGAACATGCGTACCAGACGCTCCGCAAGCTCAATCGGATACGGTGCGGGGTGCTGTTTCGTCGAAGCCCCAGTGACGCCCGTCCAGATTTGTTGAAACCACTTCTTGTGGTTTTCCGCGGAAATCAGGCTCAAAACCTTTGTGGAAATGTCCGGAGCACGATATCCGCCTGGCTTGCGTTCCATCAAGATGAACTCGATGTCATTCTTAATGACCGAGTTGGGTTCGTAAGGCTTGCCAAGAAAGCCAGAGCCGTTTTCTACTTCATACGCCGCGTTCGAGATCTTGTGCCAAATGATCGGTGCAAGATTGTCAAAACCGAGCTTTCGGCAGTGTTCCTGGATTGATGCGTGCAGCGGGATCACGGTGTGCCGCCCGCCGTTCTCTCTTCGGGATAGGCAGACGTCCCCGACTACGCAAATTAAACGGCCTCCGGGGACCAACGCCTTGAAGACATGCTTCCATACTTTGTCAAGCTCGTGAAGGAAATCGTCGTAATTTTCGATATGACCAAGTTGCGCGGCAGAGTCCCGATATTCCTTCAGTGTCCAGTAGGGGGGAGAGGTCAACACCAAATGTATGCTCTGCGGCTGCAGGCTTTGCATCTGACGCGCATCACCTACATAAAGCCGATGGACAGTTGGAATCCCCTGAACCGCTTGTTCGATGATCCGTACAGAGTGTTCGTCTTTCGCGAGACGTGGAATCGCCATCTGTGGATCACCCAAATGTTTCAGTTCTGGGGGCACAAATGCGGATAAGTCCGCAGCCGTCTTCGCGGGCGAGTCATTTGCTAGTTTCCGCTTCGTTGCTAGGTGCACTGATTCGACCTTCCGCACTTGGGGACTTTCAGTATAAGAACCCAACGCCCAACGTGCGTCAAGGTTTCTTGTGGGGTGGTCCGGAGGGGAGGCAATTTGGGCGTGGCGGGGCGGGCACGGCTGTACGTCAGAACAGGTGACGCGTAGGGGGAACGCGGCGAAAATGGGTGAAGTCGGCGGGCAACGCGGCGGGCCGGTGATATACTCCAACTTTCAGGCCGGCGAAAAGCTGGGCACGGTTCCGATTTTCCAAACCGGCGAAAAGCAGGGGCGCGGTTCAAAGGGAGCAGCAATGGGCATTCAATTTCGGGAATTGGTTACTTGGGTGCGGCACCGGAAGGTTTTTGCGGGCGTGTTGGCGGCGCTGACGCTGGGAATTGGCATCCTGATTGGCACGGTGATTC
>Ga0307373_10002300_pt1 | contig 34577 bp, 27 predicted proteins | sample OX2MG_FD_202534 | JGI IMG/M metagenome (GOLD analysis project Ga0307373, IMG submission 202534) | Soil microbial communities from Risofladan, Vaasa, Finland - OX-2 | ecosystem: Environmental > Terrestrial > Soil > Coastal area > Acid sulfate soil | place: Finland: Risofladan, Vaasa | collected...
AAGCCGAAACCGGTTCACTTTCGTTACGGCTGACGTCTTCGCTTTTCCAGGCTCCAGCCGAGAGGTTGCCCTACTCGACTGCTGGATCGGCTACATGTCGAACGAGCAATTTCACATGGTCAGCTCCTTTCAGCTAACAAGATCAACCAAGCTTCCCTGGCGCACCAGAAACATGAGCGATGGCGACCGCCAATCCAAAATCCAGAATCACTCCTCCCCCAGATTCATCGTTGCGGCCGCGGTTTTGTAGGCCGAGTTGCGATTGCGGCAACTTGTTTGAGGCAATGGCCTTAGAACAAGGTTTCACCTGATGTGAGTTTTATTTTTGACAAGGGTAATTCGCCGACGGCAAAAGGCGGCCGGATCGCGCGCCGTTCGGCTGCTGAGAACGCATCGCCTGGCGATGATGAGCACGAGGGCGGCGGTCCGTCGCCGCCCCTTCGTGACGAGTTGGGCAGCGCGACGCTCAAGCGCCGCCGCTGGTCTTTGACAACTTACTGATGAATGCCTTCCGCGGTACCAGTCGCCGGACAGGTCGCGCAGCGCGCTGCGCGGGCGCGTCGAGCCGGACGCCGAGGCAGAAGGCCGCACGCACGACGCAACGTTGATTGGCGCTTTTGCGCATCTTCGGCGTCGAGTTGCGCGTCGTCGCCGGCGGATGGGTTTTTTGGCGTGTCCACGATGGCGGTGGTGGCCCGGTCGCGAAGCGGGCAAGCTACCAACGAACGGAAACCGAGCGGGCTTAAAAGCTTTTATAAGCGAACGTTGATGCGTTCGCGCGTGGCTGTAAAGGCATGTCCGGATTGTTGTTACCGCCGGGCCATGGCGCTGAATGCTTTTGTTTTTCACAAGTGTTTTAGATCGCGATGGATCTTTCGCTTGGCTTGCCGGCGGGACGCCGGAAAACCCGATCAACTGACAGAATCTGTCAGTTGGCCAATGGTGGGGTTCCCTCCGCGTTCCCGACGAACAGTGCGGGCCAGCGACGCGCCTCAGCGTCGCGGGCAATTCCTTGACCTAGATCACCAATAGATTCGCGATCACCCCCCCAGGTGGTTTTCCTGTGCCCGATCGGCGCGACGCGTGGCCGAGCTCGCGGCCGGCGGTGAAGCCCACCAACTGCAAACCGTGGCAGCCTTCCAGTACCGTGGCAGCCTTCCAACACGTTGGCAGCCTTGCAGCACCTGACGGTGGCTGCGGATCTTCGTCGGTGATCGGGAGCTCGCCGGGTCGACCGTGCGCGACCCATCGCCGCGGCCAGGGCCTACCTCGCCAGGCGGCCCGACGGGTTCGAGCCAGGGAAAAAAACCAGCGGCCAATCATCCTTGGCGAGGCCGCGTCGTCCCCCCTGAATCCGGCGGTCGTTTCAGGCTATGATGGCATTTTGAATGGTGCCGATGGACGATTACTACGACAACCCGCTGATTGCCCGATACGCCTCGGCCGAAATGTCTCGGCTGTGGGGGCCGCAACGCAAGTTCCGCACGTGGAGGCGGCTGTGGGTCGCACTGGCCGAGGCCGAAGCCGAACTCGGTCTGCCGATCCGCGACGAACAGCTCGCCGAGCTGCGTGCGCATATCGACGACGTCGACCTGGAGCTGGCCGCCCGCTATGAGCGGCAGTTGCGGCACGATGTGATGGCCCATGTACGCGCCTATGGCGATGCCTGCCCGACGGCCCGCGGCATCATCCATTGGGGCGCCACAAGCTGCTATGTGACTGACAACACCGACCTGTTGCTGATGCGCGAGGCATTGGCCATCGTCCGCGACCGGCTGGTGCGCGTCGTCGATCGGCTGGCGACCTTCGCCCACGAGCATCGCTCGCTCGCCTGCCTGGCCTTCACCCATTTCCAGCCGGCCCAGCCCACGACGGTCGGCAAACGGGCCTGCCTCTGGCTCTATGACCTGGTGCAAGACCTGACCGAGATCGAATTGCGAATCGCCGGACTCAAGGCCCGCGGCGCGAAGGGCACGACCGGCACGCAAGCCAGCTTTCTGGAACTGTTTGGCGGCGATCACGAAAAGGTCCACCGGCTCGACGAGTTGGTCAGTCGCAAAATCGGTTTTGAGTCGAGCTACCCGGTGACCGGGCAAACCTACTCGCGCAAGGTCGATTCACAGATTCTGGCTGCGCTCTCCGGCATCGCCCAGACGGCGCACAAGGCGGCCACCGATCTGCGGCTGCTGCAAAGCATGAAGGAAATCGAAGAGCCGTTTGAGGAGGAGCAAATCGGCTCGTCGGCCATGGCCTACAAACGCAACCCCATGCGGGCGGAGCGGATTTGCGGCCTGGCCCGGTTCGTGATGAGCCTCGAATCGAGCGCCGCCCAGACCGTCGCCACACAATGGTTCGAACGCACGCTCGACGACAGCGCCAACCGGCGCCTGACCCTGCCACAGGCGTTCTTGGCCATCGACGCGATCTTGATTCTCTACCAAAACATCGCCTCGGGCCTGGTCGTCTATCCGCGGGTGATCGCACAGCATTTGGATGCGGAGCTGCCCTTCATGGCCAGCGAAAACATGTTGATGGCGGCGGTGGCGGGCGGAGGCGACCGGCAAGAGCTTCACGAGCGGATACGGCGGCACAGTCTGGCGGCGGCAGCCGTGGTGAAGCAGCAAGGCGGCCGAAACGACCTGCTCGATCGGCTGCGGCAAGACCCGGCCTTTGCCGGCATCGACTTTCATGCGGCACTCGACCCGGCACGCTTTGTCGGTCGGGCACCGGAGCAAGTCGACGAATTCCTGAGCGAGGTCGTCGCTCCGCTGCGAGCGAAGTACGCCGGCGCGCTGGCCGGCGAAGCGGACATAAAGGTGTAACGTCGATGCCGCTACGCCACCGACACTGGCTTTGGCTGTTCGCATGGCTGGTCTCGTCGCTGCCGTCGCCGGTCAGCCGGGCGGATGAACCCGATTGGCGGCAGGTGCGTGAGCGTTTGTCCGGCGGCGTGTTGCGCTGGGGCGGCGATGCCGAAGGCGGAGCGCCGTTCCAGCTCCGCGACCCGCAGGACCCCGGCCACGTGATCGGCTTCGAGGTCGAGTTGGCCGACGCCCTGGCGGAGGCGTTGGCTCGACGAATCGGACGGCCCCTGGCGGCCGAGTTCGTGCAATACGAGTGGGTCAGCCTGCCGCTGGGACTCGACAAGGGCGATTTCGACGTCATTTTGAGCGGCTACGAGATCACGCCCGAAAGCCGCCGGGCGGTGCTCTTCTCGCGTCCTTACTATATCTACGCCGAGCAGCTTGTGGTGCGGCGCGACGAGCGGCATATCGCCACGCTCGACGATTGCCGCGGCAAGCTGGTGGGCACGATGGCCGGTAGCGAGGCCGACCGCTTGCTGCGCCAGCACGGTATTGAACCGGTCGCCTTCGACGGGCAAGTCGAGCCGTATCTCGATCTGGAACTCGGCCGGCTCGACGCCGTTTTGCTCGATACGCCGATCGTCGCTTATTACGCGGAAACGAACCCGCACTTCAAGTTGGCCGGCGGACCCATTGCCGAAGGCGCCTACGGCATCGCGGCCAGGAACGATGATCGGCAACTTATCGCCGCCGTACACGTGGGCCTGAGCGAGCTCATGATTTCCGGACGGCTGCGCGAGATTCTGCAGCGTTGGCATCTCTGGGACGCCGAGCAGGCAAAGCTGGCGCAGGGCCCGCGACGCCCGGCCGAGTTGCGCGGGCTCGGCTTCGATCAGCTCGGCCAACCCGCCGAAAATGAACATCCCCCGGTCCAAACCGTCGATCGAAACATCCTGGCCGCCTCGGCGCGAGAGTGGAGCTTTGCACAGTACGCCCCGTTGCTGGTCCGGGCGGCGGGCATGACGGTCGTGCTGACCGTGGCCAGCATGCTGATGGCGATGCTGATGGGCCTGGTGGTGGCGGTGGCTCGTCTTTATGGACCGTCGCCGCTACGCTGGCTGGCCCTGTGCTATGTCGAATTCTTCCGCGGCATTCCGCTGCTGCTGTTGCTGTTTTTCCTCTATTTTGGATTGGCCCACTACCTGGCGGGATGGGGCGTGACGCTTCCGGCCGCCACCACGGCGATTCTCGGCTTCGGGCTGAACTATGCCGCCTATGAATCGGAAATCTACCGCAGCGCCATTTTGTCGGTGCCGCAGCGGCAGTGGGAAGCGGCCCAGGCCCTGGGCATGTCGGAACGCTTGACGTTCCGCCGCATCATTTTTCCGCAGGCCATTCGCACGGCTCTGGGACCGATCACCAACGACTTTGTGGCCCTCTTCAAAGACACCAGCCTGGTCAGCGTGATCGCGGTGCGCGAGCTGACCAAGGAGTACTTGATTCTGTCGCGTTCCAGCCTGAAGTTCGTCGAGTTGGGTCTGCTGACGGCCCTGCTCTATTTGGCGATGTCGGTGCCGCTGGGTTACCTCTCGCGCTACCTGGAGCGGCGCTGGGGCCGCGGAAGTGCCTGACGTGGGGTCATGTCGTAAGGTGGGCCGGCGCTCGCAAGCTCGCTGGTCCCACCCTACGGATGCAATCCAAAATCCAAAATCGACAATCCAAAATGGAACGCACCCCCGGCTTGGGCGAATGGCAAGCCATCCACCCAAGCCTTAGGGGCGTCCTTCTGGCTTGGCGGAAGCCAGAGAACTCTTGGTCCGCCATGAAATCGTCCGTGGCCCTTTAGGCTTCGCGGATGAACTGAAAACCGTGATAGGCTTCGTTGCCGTGCTCGCCGTGATCGAGACCGTCGATTTCCTCTTCGGGCGAGACACGAATGCCAACTGTTACCTTGAGCAGGACCCAGGCAATTGCCGCTACGACGAAGACGTAGGCGGCGCTGGCCGCAACTCCCACAAGCTGGGCGACCATCTGCTTTGTGCTGCCGGTGTAGTACCAGCCGCCGATGTTCACGGTTGTGGCGACGGTGTTGCCCGCACGTGGCACGCGACCCGGTTCGGCGAACAAGCCGACGCAGAGAGTGCCAAACACGCCGTTGAGCAAGTGAACCGAGGTCGCTCCGACCGGATCGTCGATCTTGATTCTGTCGAAGCCAATGACGCCCAGCACCACCAAGACACCGGCAATGGCGCCGATCAACACTGAAACCGGTGCGGTTACAAACGCGCAGGGTGCGGTGATGGCCACCAATCCGGCCAAAGCGCCGTTCAGCGTCATACCCAGGTCGGGTTTGCCCAGGATCAGCCAAGCCGTGGCCGTCGCTGTGAGCGTCGATGCGGCCGCAGCCAAGTTCGTGGTCACGGCGACCTCGGCAATCGCGCCAGGATCGGCCGCCATTGTGCTACCCGGATTGAAGCCGAACCAGCCGAACCACAGCACAAAGCAGCCGATGGTGGCCAGCGAGAGATTGTGCCCAGGTATCGCGTTGACTTTACCGCCGGGTCCGTATTTGCCAATACGCGGACCGAGAATCAGGATGCCCGCCAAGGCGGCCCATCCGCCGATGGAATGCACCTGGGTCGATCCGGCAAAATCAAGGAACCCCCAGTCATTTTGCAGCCATCCGCCGCCCCAAATCCAATGGCCCACCACCGGGTAGATGGCCAAGGCCATGATGAAGCTGAACAAGATGAACGAATGATACTTGATGCGTTCGGCGACGGCCCCGGAAACGATCGTTGCGGCAGTTCCGGCGAACACGAGTTGAAAGAAGAACTTGGCCCAGAGCGGAACCGACGTCCAGCTCAACGATGCGTACACACCTGTGGTATCTTCGCCTCCGTTGACCATCCATAGCCCTTCCTGGCCGATATAAGGCGATCCTTGACCGAACATCAGGCCAAAGCCCAACAGCCAGAAACCGATGGTGGTGACGGCGAAGACGATGAAGTTTTTCGAGAGGATGTTGACGCAGTTTTTCTGCCGGCACATGCCCGATTCGACACAGGCAAAGCCGAGGTTCATGAAGAACACCAACATCGCCGTGACCAACACCCACACGGTATCGGCCATCAATTTCAAATCAGCCGGCGTCGGAGGCGCCGGAGCGGGTGCCGCGGCCGGTTCAGTCGCAGCCGCTGCCGGGGCGTCGGCGGCAGGCTCGTCCTGCGCGCGCGCAAACACGCCGTAGCCGACCGCCAGAGCCAATGAAAGTAAACCCGTTCCAAACCATCGATAAACCGAGTTAGACCAGATTGTCGCCATAGCTTCACGCTTCCAGAAGGACCGTTAGGTAGAAAGAACCGCCGCCGAGCACTCGGCTGCGCTCGTCGATTGGACGTAGCGTAAGACAGCGCGGCCGTTCCCGGATGCCGCCCGGTTAAGCGATTGATGTGCCGGCACCCGATCGTGACTCATCGAACGCAGTCAGTTGGAACGAAACCCCTTACGCAAGAATCGCTTGCGCGCTATGTACCGCTGCGCAAGCCGCCCGTGGAGGGGCATGGTGTCGAATACTTTCGCCCATTTTTCAGGCAGTGACTGCTGACAAAGCGCGCAAAAAAACTTCCCCAAAAAGGGCACCCCGGCTTGGGCGAATGGCAAACCCATCCACCCAAGCCTTAGGGGCGTCCTTCCGGCTTGGCGGAAGCCAGAGACTCTTGGATCGTGGCAGACGATGCCGAGCGCGCATGCAGGAGGATGTGGGGTGTTGTCGGCCCTCGTATAGGCCAACGGAGAATTCCTATCGAGTCGCCCTTGACGCAGGCCGCCTCCGCTCCTAAAAGCACGTTCCACATCCTTGCCGGCCGATCGTGCCCTTGCCCATTCCATTCACCACCCCAGCTCGACTGCGCCCCCGCACGGGCAAAGCTCCCGCCTTCGCGCGCCGCTGGCGCCGAATCGTGTGCTGCCTCGCCGCCGGGGCCGTTCTCAGCACCGTTGGCTGCGGGCCTCTCGGCTATTATTCACTGGCACATTCCTTTTTAGCTCACCATGACGTCTTCAAGCCGATCGTGCCGGACGACTTCGACGGGGGCGACTGCGGCACAATCGCGGAAGGCAACGCTTGTTTCCATCGTAACGAGGAGGAGCCATGTCGAGACGCAAAACCGCACTTGCCCTGACGCTCGTGGCGCTATCGGCGATTGGATCGGCCGTGGCGGAAGGCACCATCTTTGGCAAGAGTCACCGCGGACGCCGTTCGCAGGGCGGCGGCGGGTCGATGAACACGGAGAACACGGTCCTCAGCGCCGACGGCACCACGCGCGTCAGCCTGAAAGTGCAACTCGAACGCGGCCTGCGGGCCATGCGACCGGTCGAGTTTCAGTTTCTCAAACAAGTGTTGCAGCAGGTCAAGGCGAACAAGCTGCCGCAAGACATGGTCGAGCAAGCGTTTCTGTGGGCTCAGAAGAAACCCGCTTATCGCGTGCAGTATTTCGAGAAAGCGCTGCAAGCCTTGGCCGAACGCGACAACATCAGTTTTCGAACGACCGTGTCGAGTTTCGATCCGGGATTCAATCAAGAGTAGTATAATGTGCTATGCCGCCGCCATCGACCGACGACCATTTTCAACGACTTGCCCGGCTGTTGGACCTCGAGAACCGCGCCGAAGCACAACGGGCCGTCGAGCGGCGGCGACGGCTGAAAGCGGCCGAAGCCGAAAAGACGGGGCAAACGCTGGTCGATTTGGCCATCATCGACGAAGAGGCCGGACTGGGCGGCCGTTACCTGATTCGTTTTGCCAAGCGCGGCCGCGGACTGCCTTGGACGCGGCTCGATGTCGGCAGCCCGGTGTTGCTCTCGCCGGTCGAAGGCGCCGCTGGACCCTGGCGCGGCGTCGTCTCGCAACGCACGCCCGACTCGATTCAACTCGCGCTCGACTACCTGCCCGATGAGATCAACGACGTCGAACGTTGGCGTTTCGACTTGGCCAACGACGAAATCGCGCTCGTGCGGCAGAAGGCGGCGATGGAACGGGCCCGCGCGGCGCGCGGCGACCGCCTGGCCGAACTGCGTCAGGTGCTGCTTGCCGAGCGCGGGCCGCGGTTCGCCGCCGAACGAGACGAGCCGCCGCTCAATTCATCGCTCAACGGACCGCAGCTTTCCGCGGTGCGCTTCGCGCTGTCGGCCCGCGACGTGGCGCTGATCCACGGCCCGCCCGGAACCGGCAAAACGACCACCGTGGTCGAGCTGATCCGCCGGGCAGTCCGCCGCGGCGAGAAAGTGCTGGCCTGCGCCGGCAGCAACATCGCCGTCGACAACATGCTCGAGCGATTGGTGGCGGCGGGCGAGCGCGCCGTCCGCTTGGGGCATCCGGCCCGCGTGCTGCCCGAACTGCAATCACACACGCTCGATTTGATGGTCGAAGATCATCACGACGTGGCTTTGGCCCACAAGCTTGTGAAAGAGGCGCTCGCTTTGTTCCGCAAGGCGGGCCGCTATACGCGGGCCAAACCCCAAGCAGGTTCGCGGCAGTCCACCCGGCAGGAAGCGAAAGCGCTGTTGGCCGACGCGCGGCGGCTGGAAACGCAAGCGGTCGAGCAGATTTTGCACCGGGCCGACGTGGTGTGCGCCACGACGACGGGCCTCGACGACGCACTGCTCGGCAAACGGCGGTTTGATCTGGTGGTAATCGACGAAGCATGTCAGAGCACCGAACCCGCCTGCTGGATTGCCATCAACCGGGGCGAGCGCGTGGTGTTGGCCGGCGACCACTGTCAGCTTCCGCCGACGATTGTCAGCGAGGAAGCGGCGGCCAAAGGACTCGGCGTCAGCCTGTTCGAGCGGTTGATGAACCGCTCGGCCGCCTCGATTTCACGGCGGCTGACCGTGCAGTACCGCATGCACAAGACGATCATGGGGTTTTCGTCGAACGAATTTTACGACGGCAAGTTGGTGGCCGACGCCGCGGTTGCCTGCCACCGGCTGTGCGACCTGCCGAGCGTGGCCGGCACGGCCCTGACGGAAACGCCCGTCGAGTTCATCGATACGGCCGGCGCGGGCTACGACGAAGAACAAGAGCCGGACGGTGAGAGCCGGCTGAACGTTCAAGAGGCCGAGCTGGCGATTCGCAAGGTCGAGGCGCTGTTGGCAGCCGGCATCCCGCCGCAATCGGTGGCCGTCATTGCTCCCTACGCGGCCCAGGCCCGCTTGCTGCGCGAGCGTCTTGAGGCGCCGGGGCTGGAGATCGACAGCGTCGATGGTTTTCAAGGCCGGGAGAAAGAGGCGATTGTGATGTCGCTGGTCCGCTCGAACCCGGCCGGCGAAATCGGTTTTTTGACCGACGTGCGGCGGATGAACGTGGCGCTGACGCGTGCCCGCCGCAAGCTGCTGGTGATCGGCGACAGCGCCACGCTTTCGAGCGACCCGTTCTATCGGCGGCTGTTCGACTACTTCGAAACCGTCGGAGCCTATCGCACCGTCTGGGAGGAACCTACGGAATAGGCGGCCAGCCGGGTGCCACGCCGTTGCTCGGCACATCGTTTGCGTCGTGCGACAACGCTCATGCAACGCAACGACGTTCGCCGACAAGCGATGGGCCTGGGAGAAACCGTCCGGCTGGGCTTCTTGTTCGGCGCGATCTATTTCATCCAGGGAATCAGCGATCCCAACACGGGGCTTCTGTCGCAGCCCGACAACTCGCTGTTGCGCGATTGGGGAAAGAACACCAGGCAAGTGGCGACGTTCGCGGCCTTGCTGGGCTTGCCGTGGTGCTTGAAACCGCTCTTCGGGCTGCTCTCGGATTTTGTGCCGTTGGGGCGCTACCGCCGCAAGAGCTATTTGATTGCGACCAGTTTGACCGCGTTGGCGGGCTTCGCCGCGCTGTATCTGACGCCGCTGGGCGAAGGCGACGAGCGCCCGCTGCTGGGCTGGCTGATGCTCGCCAGCCTGGGAATCATCTTTTGCGACGTGGTGGTCGACGCGCTGATGATCGAAACCAGCCAGCCGTTGGGCATCACCGGTCGCTTGCAATCGGTGCAATGGGCGGCCATCCACACCGGAACGATCCTGACGGGCGTGGTCGGCGGCATTCTCAGCGAAAAGCGGTTGCAGAAGGCGGGCTTCTTAATTTGTTCGGTGCTGATGGCGGCCACGTTCCTGCTGGCATTGCTCTTCATCGATGAGACGCCGCGACCGCCGACGCGCAACTGGCGAGGCTCGCTTCGCAAGCTAAAGCAGACTCTCAAATCGCCGGCCGTGCGGGCGGTCGGCCTGTTGGCCTTCGTTTGGAGCTTCAATCCTTTTACTCAGTCTGTGCTCTACATGCACATGACCGAAGCATTGGATTACTCCGAGGACTTCTACGGCAAAACGGTCTCCCTGATCGCGGTCGGCTCACTGGCCGCCTGTATTGCCTATGCGATTTACTGCCCGCGGGTGCCGATGCGTTCGCTGGTTCACCTCTCCATCGTGGCGGGCGTCGCGAGCTCTTGGGTTTACTGGTATCTTCCCGACCCAAAGGCGGCCGTGGCCGTCAGCGTGGTGTCGGGTTTCTGCTATATGACCGGCAGCATGGTTCTGGTCGACCTGGCTGCCCGTGCCTGTCCGCTCGACGCGCCCGGAACCTTGTTTGCCGTGTTCATGGCGCTCTGCAACTTGGGCGCAGCTGCAGGCACATGGTGCGGCGGTGCCCTCTACCACCTTGGCCGGAGTTGGGGCAGTGTTGCATCGTTCGACGCGTTGGTGTTCATCGCCGGCGCAACCACCGCAGCTTGCTGGCTCTTCGTGCCATGGCTGCCAAAGCAGCTCTTGGGCTTGGCCGAGGGACCCGAGCGCGCGTAACCCAGGCTCAGCGCACCGGCTGTTCCCGGTCATTCTTGTTCGCCTGCCGTTGCATTTTCTCACCCGCACGCTCGAGGCTTTTGCCGGTCTTATCGAGCACGTCGTCTCCCGCATGTTCGGCCCGCGACGGATCGAACGTCACCTCAACGCGGTTTTGCGGTCCCTGCTGGACAGTCAGCGCCCCCGTTCCCCACAGGACTCCCACGATGATGGCCACGACCAACAGCAGCCCCAGAAACAGGCCCAGTCCGCTGGGGCCTCGGTCTACGTATACGCGTTCTTCAACCATAATTGCACCTCCGCTGACGGTGGCTGCAATTAGGATGCCAGTCTGCCGGTTGCCCGAAGGCAATCAAGGCCGGTATACTCAATCGGAAGTATTCCGCCAATTGAGAAGCGAATCAGGGAGTAGCCAGGGCCACATGCCGCGAAAATCCAAGCACGAGGAAGACGACGAACCGGAAGAAAAGCACGAGTCGGAAGAAGACAAGCTGCTCGACGACGACGATATGCCGCTCGATGCGGCCGATTCGGGGGCGCTGACCAGCGCACTCGACGCCAGCAAGGTCGACGATGAGTTCGACGAAGATGACTTCGACGACGACTTCGACGACGACTTCGAGCAAGAACTCGACGACGAGCTGAACGAGGATCTCGGCGAGTTCGACGAGAAGATCGAAGGCGAAGCCGACGACGAAGCGGAGGAAGCGGAAGAAGACGACGATCTGCCCTTCGACGAAGCGGAAGAGCTCTGACGCATGCTGAACCTGCTGGCCCAGATCGACGAGGCGGTTGCGGCGGTGCGGCGGCGGTGGCCATCGACTGCCCGTGCCGGCATCATTCTGGGCACGGGCTTGGGGAGTCTGGCACAGCAGATCGAGACCGAAGCGACGCTCGATTACGAGTCGGTTCCCTACTTTCCGCGGTCGACGTCGATCGGCCACACGGGCCAGCTTGTGTGCGGCCGCTTGCAGGGACTGCCGATTGTGGCCATGGAAGGCCGCTTTCACGCCTACGAAGGCTACACGCAGCAGCAGATCACGTTTCCGGTGCGGGTGATGAAAGCGCTGGGGGCGGAGTTGCTGATCGTTTCCAACGCCTGCGGCGGCATGAACCCGCACTATGCCTGCGGCGACGTGATGGTGATCGACGATCACATCAACCTGCTGAACGGCAACCCGCTGATCGGCGTCAACGACGACCGGCTGGGGCCGCGGTTTCCCGATATGTCGCGTCCCTACGACGAGCGTCTCATCGACCGCGCCCTGGAGATTGCCCGGCGTGAGAACTTTGTGGCGCATCGGGGAGTGTACGTGGCCGTCACGGGACCAAACCTGGAGACGCGGGCCGAGTATCGTTTCTTGCGGCTGATTGGGGCCGACGTGGTGGGCATGTCGACCGTGCCGGAAGTGATCGTGGCGGCGCATGCGGGCATGCGCGTGTTGGGTCTCTCGGTGGTGACCGACCTTTGTTTTCCCGAATCGCTCGAGCCGGCCGACATCGGCAAGATTTTGGGATACGCGGCCGCCGCGGAGCCGAACCTGCGCAAGATCGTGCTGGGGGTATTGGACGCTGAATCGCCGAGGTAGGGTGGTACAAGCGAGCTTGCGAGCGCCGGCCCCCCAACGCCGGGTATCGCATTGGAATCGACGTCTTCTACCGCCATGCAGCTCAACGCAACCAAAGCGTCCGTGGCGCAGCGCGGCGAGCGGCGCACGCGGCGAATCGTGCGCCGCGCAATCGTCACCACGGCCACGCTGTTTGCCTTCGGATACCTTTTGATCCTGGTGCTCATGATGTTGGGTGAAGAGTCTCTGGTCTTCTTTCCGGACCGCAAGCCAATCGAAACGTGGGACCTGCCGGGCGTGGAACGGGTTCACTTTCAGGCGGCCGACGGCACGCGGTTGCACGGCTGGTATTTTCCGCACCGCGGTTCGCGGGCGGTGGTGCTCTTCGCCTGCGGCAACGGCGGCAACATCAGCTATCGCGCCGAGCGGCTGGCCCACTTCTGCCGACGACAAAACGTGGCCCTGTTCGCCTTCGACTATCGCGGTTATGGACTGAGCGAGGGACAGCCAAACGAAAGCGGCGTGCTGCTGGACGCCAGGGCCGCCCGTGCCTGGCTGGCCACGCGGGCCGGCGTGGCCGAGACCGACGTCGTGCTGCTGGGTGAATCGCTGGGCGGGGGCGTGATGGTCGATCTGGCCAGCCGCGACGGCGCTAGCGGGCTGATCTTGGAACGCACGTTTACCTCGCTGCCCGACGTGGGCGCAATCCATTTTCCGTTCGTTCCGGTGCGGCTTTTGATGCGCAGCCGGCTCGATTCGCTGAGCAAAATCGCCGCCTATCATGGCCCGCTGTTGATGTGTCACGGCGACGCCGATGAGATCATTCCCTTCGAGCTCGGCCGGCGGCTGTTCGAGGCCGCCAACGAGCCGAAACGGTTCGTGACGCTACGCGGCGTGGGCCATAACGAGCCGTTGCCCGAAGAATGGGACACGGCGGTGGATGAGTTCCTGTCGGGTTTGCCGGGGTCCAGGCAGAGTTAGGGCGTCTCAATCATCGATTGAGTTGGCCGTCTTCGAACGATGGCCAAGATCGGCGCGCTTGTATAAGCGGACGTCGATGCGTTCGATGGCAACGCTCCAAGTCTTGCTGAGCCCGGTGTTCCGGCTTGGAAACCGGCGCGCGGTCGCCGTTTTCCCACAAGCGCCGGCTTCAACTGGCAACCGTTGCCAGTTGGCAAAAGAGGGGGTACACTGGCACGCAACCGGACGAACTTTGCACACTGCAAATCGTGGCAGCCTTCCAAATTGGTTGGCAGCCTTCCAATCTCGTCGCGCGGGCAGCATTATCTAGCGACCGACCCGGTCACGGCCAGCGAATTGCGCGTCTTCGCGAAAACACGGGCCTTTTGCAGACGGGAGTTGCGCGCCTTCCCGAAAACGCGGCCGTCTTCAACGAGGGGTGTGCGGCGATCGTGGTGCAACGTTGCACCATCATTCCCCCCAAGGTATTTACTGTACGACCGGCGGGCCATGTCGCGCAATGAACTCTTTGATGGCTTTACGGGCGAGTTCCTCTTGTTCCAGCGTGTAGGCCCGAAGGAACTCGGCTTGCGGGGACTGTTTCAAGAGCAGTTCGCCGGCTTCCAACACGCCCCGAATTACTTCCATGCGTTGTTCGGGCGACAGGGCGCGAAAGCGGGCGGCCTCCTCCGCGATTACGTCGGCATCACTGGGAAACTTGATCGGAAGATTCATGTCGGTCTCGGCTCGCATTATCATGCAGTGTGACGCCATTGCCAACCGCGGTCAACGCCGGCCTTGCTGATCGGGATATGGCTCGAAGGCCGTGTTTGCACCTTTCCGGCGCGTTACAATTACGGACGCCGCCTTTGGTCGTGGCGGCGCACCTGGAGGAACGAGCGGCTATGGGTCGGAAACTTCGAGCATTCTCGCGTTATCGACCGCGCGTCTTGACGCTGGTCGTGTTTTGCATCGTCGCGGCCACGCTCGTGCTCGCCAATTTGAGCTGTGAACTCGTGAGGGCGGGAACAGGCATCACCCTGCCGATCAGGGGCATCTACGGGTGGCCGTTATGCTGGCACTGGCACAATCTGGCTCTGGGCACTGGCATGACCGGGGGACGGCATACACAGTTGGGGCTTTAGTGCGCGCCGTCTGACTGCGAACGTGGCGCTCTGGGTTCTCATGCTGGCCGCTTCAAGTGCGGCTTGCGAGTGGCTGCTGCGCCGTTACCGGCCGCGGTTGTGTTGGAGCCTGCGCACCATGCTGGCCGCGACAGCGCTGTTGGCCGCCTTCTGCGCTTGGTTTGCCGCGGCCCGCAAGCAGGCCGATCTTCAGGACCAGTTCATAACTGACATCAAGGGCGAGATCTGGTGGAAACGCTGGGGACCAGAATGGTTCGACTTTTTCGGTGCCGACCGTTTTCGGCGCCGAATCGTCGGCGCCAGTCTGCACTCTTACCGCGCCCTCGAGGATGCCCGCGTCGAAGGGTTTTTGCAGCGGCTGGCGCAATCGTCACGCCTGCAATACCTCTTCCTTGACGTTGAGCTACTGACACCGCAGATGGTAGACGCCCTCAGCGGCATGCCGCAACTTCGGATCCTGAGCATCGAAGCAGGTGCCGGGTTTTCGGATGACTGCTTGGCAGTCATCGGCAGGATGACGGAACTCGAGGTTCTCCAATTGGGAAGCAAGCCGGGAATGGGTGGCTGGACAGCAACGCCTCTTGCCACCGAAAGCCTGGCCTGTTTGAAAGGCCTGCGAAAGCTAAGGGCCCTCCATTTAGAGCGGACGTCTGCCGCAGTTCACGAAGTCGATCGCGGACCGCGGATGCTCAAACACCTGCCGACGCTGCCGCAGCTAGAAGTCCTCAACATTGGATATTCAGACGTTTGCGACGACGATCTTCCTTGTCTTGCAGTGGTGCCCCATTTGAGGTCGCTCAGTTTACTGGTTACCGACGTTACCCGTACGGGTCTGGCGCAGTTGGCACCCCTGGAATCCCTGGAAGAGCTGGCGATTGACGCGGACGCGGTGTCGGCGGCGGGGTTCGAATCGCTACTCGCATGCAGGCATCTCAAGAAACTTCACATCGGCGAAAGCTACCGGTTCGATCCATACGCCGAACTGCCTCTCGACGGCGGGACGACGGTGCAAGTGTCAAAGGGCGAATTCGACGGGTGCCTTAAGGCGTTGGGGACGTTGCGACGGTCCAAACCGGGGATTGTCGTCGACGGAAATCTTGGGGCGTTGGCTTGGGCTGGGCGCGGCCTTGTACCTTCAGAATACGGAGACGGGTTTGACCCTTGGCGTATCTGGGTGCCCGCGGCCGGCATCCGCTGGCTTACGCCGGCAGAGAAAGCAGCCGCCGACGCCTGGGTGGCGAAAATCGGGCCACCATTCCCTTGACTGATTCATTTGACGACAAAAAGCGCAGCGCCTAATCGATGCGGGGCATTATGAATTGACCACGGATGACGGATGACGCATGACGCCGATGGGAACGACATTGCACGACCGGCGAGGTAGAATGGGCGAGGTCACACGATCTCGGAGAAAAATCCCGTGCCATCCCCGTTTCCCGGCATGGATCCCTATCTGGAAGGCGACGATTGGACGAGCTTCCATGCGCTGCTCGTCACAGAAATCGCGCGCTATCTCTCGCCGCGGCTGCGGCCCAAATATGTGGCGCTGCCACAACGACGATTTGACGTGCTCGACGAAGACGCCGTCGCCATTGAAACGATCTATCCGGATGTTGGCATGGCCGCGGTTGAGTCCACCGCACGCCACGAACCGGTAGGCGAAGCGGTGGCCACGTCCCCCTGCGTTCTCGAGACCGTCATGGACCGCCGCGTCCCACAAATGTGGGTCGAAATCCGCGATGTCGCGGGTCGCACGCTGGTCACCACGGTCGAAATCCTGTCGCCGTGGAACAAACGCGGGCAAGGTCGCGAAGAGTACCTCGACAAGCGCCGCAAGGTGCTCATGAGCGCTTCGCACCTCGTTGAAATCGATCTCTTGCGCCGCGGCAAGCGGTTGCCCATGAAGGATGCCCTGCCGCCAGCCTCGTATTATGTCGTGGTTGCCCGTGCGAACGAGCGGCCGAAGGTGCAAGTCTGGCCGATCGCCCTCGACCACCCTTTGCCGACCTTCGGCGTGCCGCTGCTTGGAGGTGATGCCGACGTGGCACTCGACCTGCAAGCCTGCTTTCAGAATGTTTATGATCTGGGAGGTTTCGACCTGCTCGTCGATTACTCGAAACCGCCGGCCGTGCCGCTCCCGCCCGACCTGGCCGCTTGGACCACCGAACGGCTACGCGCTGCGCATCAGTAACACGACTGCCTGTTATACTGCACGCGAGGCAACGAGACATTTTCGGTGGCTGGGGCAGAAGCTGGCCGAGGGTGGCGCGGCAATCACAGAACGCCCCGTCGGCCAGCGATGCCCCGGTGGTGGCGCTACCGGGGCATCGCCGCGGCGGAGCGTCAAGTGGGGAACTGGCCGAGCGCGCGGCTCTGCCCCAGCCACCGCGATTGGTCTCAAAAACCGCCGCATGAAGTATATTTCGACTATGCTCACCAACCCCGCCACGGAGAATCCCGCATACCCTCGCGGGCGGCCGCGCGTCATGGTGCTGGGGTCGGCAGCCCTGGCCTCGGTCAACGCTCAAGCCGACCGCCTGCGGCAAACAATCGAACGACATGCCGACCTCGCACTGTGGGATCTCGGATTTCAGACCGATCTGGCCCACGTTGATGCCGACCTGGCCATCGTGCTGGGAGGCGACGGTTCCATTCTCCGCGCCGCCTATCAAATGGGATACCGCCAGGTGCCGGTTGTCGGCGTCAACTTGGGCAAGCTGGGATTCCTGGCCGATCTTTCGCCCGATGAATTCGTTGCCGCCTTTCCGAAAATCTGCTCCGAGGCGCCGCGCGTGGTCGAGCACCTGATGCTCGATTGCCGCTTGCAAAAGCAGGGCGCGGCGGACGCCGCAGGCCAATTGGGGCTGAACGAGGTGGCGATTCTCGGCGGCAAACCGTTTGCGATGCTCGAAGTCCATCTCTACGTTGACGCGGAATTGGTCACGACCTATAGTTGCGACGGCCTGATTGTCAGTACGCCGGTCGGATCGACGGCCCATAGCCTGTCGGCAGGCGGGCCGATCTTGCGGAAAGACCTGCAAGCGTTCGTCATTTCGCCGATCAGCCCGCACGCACTGACCAATCGTCCGGTGGTCGATTCGGCCGATCGCGTCTACGAGTTGGTGGTGCCGCGTCCCCACGCCGGCACCGCGGTCGTGATCGACGGCCGGGTGTTCGCCTCGCTGGACGCGGGCGACCGAATACGGATACAACGAGCAAGCCCGCGGTTCAAGCTGGTGGAAGTCGCCGGTCACAGCTACTACCGCACGTTGCGTCACAAGCTCGGTTGGAGCGGAAGCCTGCGGTCGGGCGACCCGCGGCCGGGGTAGGGCCTGATTTACTGAACTCGAAAGGATGCGAGTGTCATGTTGCGGTTCACGATTGTTCTGACACTGGCCACTTCGGTGGTCTGCGGTTCTCTGGCATTCGCGGGCAGCCCCAGGCCCAAGCGAACCGCACAGCCCCGCAAGCCCGCCGCGCCAGCAGCGCTGCCGGCCAAAACAGCCTCTGCCAAGCCGGTCGCAGCCCAGCCGGCCGCCGCCGCAACCCCTGCCGACGATGCGCCGCAGGCGGGCACCAAGTCGTACAAGCTGCGGTACAAGTTCCGGCCCGGCGAAACGATGCGTTGGGAAGTGGAGCACCGGGCCAAGGTGCGAACCACCGTGCAGGGATCGACGCAGACGGCCGAAACCTTCAGCAGCTCCATCAAGGTCTGGAAAATCGAGTCGGTCGACGACGAGGCGAACGCCAAATTGATCTACTCGGTCGAGCGGGTCGACATGCGGCAGAAATACGACGGCCGGCAAGAGACGCACTACAACAGCGACACCGACGAAGCGCCGCCGCCCGGCTACGACGGGGTGGCGGGCGCGGTCGGCAAGCCGTTGGCCGAGCTGACGCTGAACCCGCTGGGCGCGGTGGTGAAACGGGAAGAGCGCTATGTGCAGGCCGCGCCGCTGCAAGAGAACGTCACGCTTCCGTTGCCGGAAAACGCGGTCGCGGTCGGCGAGGAATGGACGATGCCGGCCGACATCACGGTGACGCTGCCTTCCAAGTCCACCCGGAAGATCAAAGCACGGCAGCTTTACCGGCTCGACGCGGTCGACGACGGCATGGCTACGATCCACCTGGAAACGCAGGTGCTGACTCCTTTGAACGATCCGGCCATCGAATCGCAGCTCGTGCAGAGCAAAGCCAACGGCACGGTGAAGTTCGACATCGCGGTCGGCCGCATCCTGTCGCAGCAAAGCGACGTCGACGAGCACGTGTACGGCTTTCAGGGACCGGCCAGCAACTTGCACTACGTGATGCGTTTTAGCGAGAAGCTCTTGCCCGACATGAGCCGGGCGGCGGTTTATCCGCCCGCACTGAAGCAACGGACAACCAAGTAAGGTCCCACTCTGGGCTGAAGGCAAAACCTGGAACTATCCGGAGATGGCCCACGGCTGCCTGCATCGTCGCAACGAGCAGGAGATCGCCTGCTATCGGCTTGCCAGCAACAGCTCGAGATAACTGCGGCGCTCGTCGCGGTCGAGTTTCAGTCTCACTGCCAGCGACGTCAGGCACTGACGGGCGGCGGCCAAACCGTCGTCGTCGGCCGCCGTCTCCAACTCCACAAAGCTGCCCAGCGAATCCACTTCGTCGAGCGCAATTTCGACGTCGTGCCCTTGCCACTCGATGACGGCCGCCCGACGGTGCTTGCTCACCTCCGCAACCGGCCGGAAACCGAGGGCCTCGAGCAGGGCTGCGTGCCGTTGCGCGCCTGCGAGTCCGCCTGACAGCTCCACCTCGATCTCCCGCCGCGTCTTGGAGCTCGAATCGATCTTCGGTCCTTTGTAGGTCATCGAAGCCTTCTCACCGACTCGCCGAATGCGCAACGCCTCGTCGCTCGCCGCGAAATCACGCGCAGGGTGGGAATAATAGGTGTCGACCTGCTGCTCACGCGGGCCAAACGCGCCGCCCACACCGCGAATGCCCTTGGCCAGCGGGCCCTCGTCTTCGATCCGGTATTTTCTTTCGACTTCGTACTTCACGTTGGCGTCACCGATGATGTCAATCGCGTCAGGCGCGGCTTTCGGCCGTCGACGAGACCATCGCCGCCGAGCGCGGGACGCCGCCGGCGGCGTCCTCGCGCGAGACCTGGGCCTCGAGCACCCGCTGACGGCGGAGCTTGCGCACCAACACCCGCAACCCTTGTGCCCGGACAATGTCGCCGCCGCGGGGCAGACGTTCCAGGTGGGCGCTGATCCAGTCGTGCAATGTGCGGCATCCGCCCGGCAGACGACTGCGGTCGAGCTGGACGCCGGTAATCTGTTCCAGCCGGTCGAGCGTGATTCCACCCCCCATCACCCAACCCACGCCCACTTCGGCCACGTGGCCGGGCACGCGGTCGTATTCGTCTTCGATGTCGCCGACCAGCTCTTCCAGAATGTCTTCCATCGTCACCATGCCCACGATTTCGCCCGCACGGTTGCGGACCAGGGCGATGTGGACGTGTTCGCGAATCATGCGTTGCAGGCAGGCCGCGATGGACAACTCCTCCGACAAGTCGGGCATGGAACGCATGATGCCGCGCAACGACGGCTGGTCGGGCGCCAGCCGCAGCTCGGAAACGATGTCCTTGAAGTTGACGTACCCACAGATGGTTTGCGGGTCGCCGGGCTTGGCGCAGACGGGAAACCGCGTGTGCATGTCGGTATGGGCCAGCACCAGGCTCTCCGACATCGACTGCGAGAGATCGAGCGTCACCACATCGCGCAGCGGAATCATGATCTCGGCGATCGACCGGCTCGACAGTCTCGCCGCGCCGAGAATGATCTTTTCTTCCTGCCCGCCGATCAGGCGCGACGTGCGGGCCAAGGCCACCACGGCCCGCAGCTCCTGCATCTCGGTGACTTCGGCTTTGTGCCCCTCCATGGTCGGCGTCCAGCGGCGTTCGCTCCAGGAAAGCAGCGTTCGCACCGAGCCCTCCAGCACCCAGACCGCCGGATAGACGACCATCGTCAAGGCACGCATGGGCGGCGAGAGCTTCAGGCAGACCCATTCCTTGTGCTTCAGGGCGAAGACTTTCGGTATCAATTCACCGACCACGATGGTGACGGCACTGAGCGGAACCACGACGCAGGCGAGCGACAGAACTTGCGCCGTCCGGTCCGAGAGTCCGAACGCCGTCACCAGGTAGGGCACGATGAATTCGTCGGCCTCCGCGCCGCCGGTGGCCGCGGCAATCGCGCCGACGAGCGTGATGCCCAACTGCAGAGCAGCCAGGCTCCCTTCCATATTCTGCTTCATGGCGAGTGCCGCCCGGCCGCCGCGTCGGTGGGCATCGGCCAGGGCCTTCAGGCGGCCCAGCGAGGCCGAAGCCAGTGCAATCTCATAGGCGGCGAAAAGGGCATTGCAGCCAACCATCGCAGAGATGATGACCCAGGAAGCCGCCGTCATTGAACTCCTCAGTTAGAACCAGGTTTGGTCGCCGCATCCGCGCGGCGCGTGCCTCCATTCTACCCGGAGTTGGCCGCGCCGCGGAAAGATGGTGGCAGCCGAGCGATTAAGTGTATAATAGCCAATGGTTTATACCAATCCGTCAGCCCCGAAAGCGCGTCATTCATGGACATTGACTCCGAGATTCCGCGGTCCCGGTCCCGTCTGCCTTGGTTCTGGATCGTTCTGGCAGTGGGCGCCGGATTGTTGGTCCTCCGGCTGTCGACCTCCGGCCCCCTTGCTCCTTCCGGTCGCGACTCCGGCGGCGCGCATCCTGGCGTCGGCAAGCGGCTCACCTCGCTTTCGCTACGGCCTTTGACCTTTGCCGGCGATCCGCTGACGCTCGACGACCTGGCGGGAAAGGTCGTGGTCTTGAACTTTTGGGGAACATGGTGTCCGCCGTGCCGGGCGGAGTTGCCCCACGTGGCTGAATTGGCGGAACATTATCGAAACGACGACCGTTGCCGCGTGCTGGCCGTATCTTGCGGTTCCGGCGGCACGGATCCTGTCTCGGACTTACCCGATCTGCACATGAACACCCAGCAGCTTCTGGAAAGCATGCACCTCGAGTTGCCTTCCTACGCCGATCCCGATGGTCGCACGCGACGGGCGGTGGCGCAAGCGGTGGGGTTCGACGGCTACCCGACCACGCTGGTGGTCGACGCTCAAGGGATCGTCCGCGGCATCTGGACCGGTTACGGGCCGGGCGTCGAGAAAGAGATCGCCACTCTGGTGGCGACACTGTTGGGAGGCTGACATCACTTTCGCAAGCCGTGGATCGCGCCGCCGATTTGCTCGTGAACGTCGTCCGTCTGACGTACCACCAACACGTGCCAGGCGGGCCAGTACTTGACGGTGCCTTGCCCGCCATTCACGTCCCAACTTTGCGGGGCGATGGTGGCTTGAATCAACTCGACCAGTGCTTGACCGTCGTCTTGCGGCGCTCCGCCACGCGACTGGGCGGATTTGGTTGAAAGTCGTACCTCGCCCGCAGTCTCGGCCTGGCTCCCGACTTCCGCCTGCAAACGATCGACCTCGCGTTGGGCCGTCACGTCGCGGCGAATCAACTCGGCAAGTCGCGACAAACGGCCTTTCAGCCGGGCTTGCAGTCGGCCCCGCTCGCTGGCAGAGATCGCTTTGGCGCCGGCGACTTGAGTGTAAAGCGGAAGCAATTCCCTTGCTTGCCGGCGGCGCTCGCCGGGCGTCGCCGGCAACGCTTGCTCCAACGCCCGGCGGACTTCGCGCCGCACCTCGCCCGGGGCTGCGGCGGCGCTTTGCGGAGCCCGCGCTACAGAGTAGGAAGCGTCCCCTGCAAGAGCAACGACCGGCTTCGATATGGCGGCAACGCAAGGCGCCGCCAAGATCAACGACGCACGTAGCACGAAACGCCAACGCATGACTAGACCTCCCTTTTCGAGTCCACTCTATAGTGTACCGAAGGTGACGGGCAACTCCAAGGCAGCCGCCAACCGCTTCAGATACTGGCGCCGAGGAATCTCGACGGCGCCAAAACGCAGGGTGTGCGCCGTGAGCTGCTGGATATCGACCAGCGCATAGCCGCGCGCCTCCAAGTGGTCCACGAGACGCACCAACGCCACTTTCGAGGCCTCGCTGACGCGATAGAACATCGACTCGGCGGAAAACAGCCCCGCCATCGCCACGCCATAGATTCCTCCGGCGAGCCGGCCTTCGTGCCACGCCTCGACGCTGTGAGCATGGCCCTGCCGATGAAGCCGCACGTACGCTTCGCGCAGATCGGGCGTGATCCAGGTCTGGTGTTCGCGGTCGCCGGCCGTGGCGCAGCCGTCGATGACGCTCTCGAAGTCACGGTTGCAAGTCACCTCGAAGCGGTCTCCGCGGCAGGTGCGCGCCAACCGGCGTGGAACGTGAAACTGGTCCAGCTCGATCACCGCCCGCGGATCGGGCGACCACCAGGCCAGGTGCCCGTCGCTGAACGGCCAGGGGAAGATGCCGTGCCGATAGGCGTCCAGCAGCCACTCGGTCGAGAGCTCGCCGCCGATGCCGATCAGGCCGTCGGGCGAGGCCGCGTCGGCGGGAGGAAAGATGTGGGAGGTGCGCGAGCGAGCTCGTGGTCGCGGTGCCGGCATGGTCAGCGTGATTTCGCCTTGATCTCGCCGTCGAGCTTCTCGACCTCGGCAGAATTGAGATACCGGATGACGACTTGCTCGGTGTCGTCAAAAAGCTTGTCGATCTTTTTCTGCATCCGCTTGTCTTCGTCCAGCGACCGTTGTTTCCGCACGCGGATCTCGTTGATGTAATCCTCCTGCCGGCCCATCGAGCGCAGTTCGTCGAGCATGGCTTTGGCCTCGTCGATCTTGTTGTCTTCCAACCGGGCGCGAATTTGGGTGATCATCACCTGGCGGCGGGCAATCAGGTCGACGAAACCCTCTTGTAAACCAACGATAATCCCTTCGGCCTCCAGCCGCTGGTCGTCGTCGGGAATCTCCACTTGCATTCGCGGGAAAAGCCCCGGCACGATCGGCAAGCGGGCCAGCGCATCGCCTCCGTGCTTCACCAACAAGATCCGCACGGGGCTGGCGTCGGATTCCACGCGCAGCTTGCCGTCGCCGTCGGTGCGACCGACCAATACGGTTTCGGGCGACCCGGCTGGATGGGCGTAAACGGCATAGCCGGCCATCGGCCGCACGGTCTTCGGGTCGTTGTTGACCATCCGCGACCGCAAATCGAGCTCGGTCGAGCCGCCGGTGGGCCGCACCAGCACGGCCAGCGACTCCAAGTTGCCGCGGCGCCGCCCCGTGAGCGGGCTGCGCAGCCCGGTGTGCAGTTGGCAGGCGATCTCGGCGGCGTTGACGTGCTCGACCATCAAGTAGGTCCATTCGATCGGCATCAGCTTTTTAAGCTTGCCGGAGCGGTCGTTGAACCGCAGCACGGGCCGAAAGACGTCGCCCGGTCCGGCGAAGGCGATCGACGGATCGATCGGAGGCAGCGATGCCGCCCGTAGCCGCAAGGTAACCTGCTTGTCTTCCACCTTTTCGACGCGGGCCAGCGGTGCGAAGGCCGTGAGCACCGCCTGAAAGACCTCGTCGGGCAGCAGCTCGCGCTGGGCGACCGGCCGCACAACGGTCGATCCGGCGAGCCGAGTGTGCAGGTCGAAATCGCGGGCCTCGACTTCGAACCCGCCGTCCGTCACGTGGACCGCGGCCAGCAGCAACTTGTCTGTCTCGCTTTCGAGCAGCGATTCCGGCAGGTCTTCCACGGCCAGTTGGCTGAGCGGCGCGAGCAGCTTGGCTTCGAGCTCGGGCGGCACCGGCCCGACCGACAAATCCCACGCCGACCCGACCGCCTTCTCGGCCCGCTCCACAACCCGTGCTTCAATCGCTGCTTTCAAGCGAGGCGTCAGTTCCGGTTCCGGCGCCATGGCCAGCGTGAGCTGGACGCGGTACGGCGTCATCTCCCAGACCGTCGGCGCCGCGGAAGCCGCGTGCGCGTGTTGAATGTCGATGGTCGAAAGAATGACGACGGCCAAAAGCAGTGACAATCCAAAATCCAAAATCCAAAATCCAAAATTGCAACGGTCCACGTCAGTCCTCCGAGGGAATTCGCACGACGCCCTTCCACCGCTCGACGCCCTGGTAGAGCAGCACGGGCTTCGTGTCGACCCCTTTCAGGCTGCGATGATAGGCAAAATGTTCGGTCATCTGCCAAAGCGGAATGACGGCCACGTCGTCGGCGACAAGTTGGTGGATGCGCTGCAAGATGTGCCGCGCCTCTTGCCAGTTGGTCGCCTGGGCCAACTTCACCAAGGCCTGATTCAGGTAGGGGCTGGCGTCGCCCACCACGCCGTCCACGCCCAGCAAGCGCGCCGCATCCACCAGCGGCTCCTGGACCATCGCCTCAAGAAACAGCAGATCGAAGTTGTCGTCGGGCGGAAGATAAAATCCGGGTTCCAGTTCCCGCAGCTCGACGGTGAACTTGAGCACCTGAAGGTGCCGCTGGATACCCTTGCACGCTTCACGGGCGATGTCGTTCGCCGGGTGAGCCAGCACGAGCGTCGGAAACGCTTTGACTTCCGGCTCGCCCCGCTTCTTGGCGGCCTCGGCCAGGTCGTGCAGCGCCACCTGCGCCAGCGCCAGCGCCAGCCGCGGATTCCGCTCGCGCTGCGCCACTTCGCTGTTGTAGGCGTAACGCAGCGGATCTTCGAAGCTGTTGCCGATCGGAAACGGCCCGCTGATAAGCTGATAGCCGGCGGTCGGTCCGTCACGCAGCACGTGGTGTTTCAGCACCACGCCGCGGTCGATGCCGTAGGCCATCGCGCGGCGGAAGCAACCGTGCTTCATGAACGGCTTTCGCAGATTGGGCACCAACATGTGGATCGTCGGCAAGGCATATTGCTCGACCACGAAATCGTGATTCGCCCGATACCGCTCCACTTCCCACGGGCTGAGACGGTCGACCAACTGCACTTGGCCGCGATCCAGGGCCGTCCAGGCCGCGTTGGAATCGGCCAGATACTTTTCGACGATTTCTTTGGGTTGTCCGTCTTGCGCGGCAAAATAGGCCGGGTTGTTCAGGAAGTGGACCATGCCCGCGGCGCTTTCGCCCCGCAGATAGGGGCCGATATTGGCCGGGGCGCCGGCGATTGGCAGCGGCGTGACCGGCGTTTCCAGCAGTGCCAGCGGCTGCACGTAAGACCAGCGCAGATCGACGTCGACTTGGAAGACGTCTTGTACGCTGACTCCGCCGAACAGTTCCGCCCAGGTCGGCTCGAACTGGGCCTGGGCCGGATTGCACAGCACCACGAGCTGCCTCGCCACGTCATAACCCGTCAGGTGCGGACCGCCCGCGGACGAGCGGATGTCTCGCTTGAGGCGAAAGATCAGACGCCGCCCGATGTCGGTGCGTTCTACCTCTCCGAACGGGCAAGCGTATTGACCGCCTTCGGCCCCTTTGCCGGTGAACTCCAACAGCAGCCGCTGCAGCAGCCGCCCGTCGCGACGGTCGGCCCAGCTCGCCAGCCGCGGCTGTTCGGTCGGCCCCAAGGGCGAGGTCACGCCCACGACGATGCGGGGCCAGGCGGCATACAGTTCTTCGAAAAACGATTTGGCCTCCGGCGAGCGCGGCCAGACGTAGAGCACGCGTTGGGCGAGATCCCAAGCTTTCAGCGGCTCGCCGGCGGCGGTCCGCTCGCGGCCTTCGGCGATGATCTGCCGCGCCTCGTTGGTCCATTGCTCGCGAAACTTGACGATCACGGAGTTCGTGGGAAACTTTTTCGCCAGCCGCGCCAGCAGCCTCCGCGCCGCGGGATAGTCGTCGCGGGCCAGATACGGCTCCATCAACTTTTGCGTCGTGGCGCCCAAGGCCGAGGGAAGTTTGGAGTACTGGGGATCGACTTCCCACAGTTCGTTCAGCAGCGCCAGAGAATTTTCGTACTTTCCGCGGCGATGCCAGCTTCCCGCGTCTTCATACAAGTAGTCGGCCAGGGCGGCGTTCAGCCCTTCCAGTTTCGGCGCCGTGCGTTTCAAGAAAACGAAGTAGTCGTAGGCTTCGTCGAACTTGGCCGGGTCGTCCTTGCCGGCACGCACCAGTTCGCGTGCCTCGTCGAGCACCATGTATTCGAAGAGTTTGACCTCGGCGATGTCGATCCATCGGATTTCGTAGTCTTCCGTCGGGTCGTCGATCTGCCGGACCACGATTTTCTGGCCCTTTTTTCTGAAGGCGGCAGGATCGGGCGGACGCCGCTCCGGCAGATCCAGCGGCCGGACCTTGACGACGGTATGCGCTTCATCGTTGAGGATGATTTCGTCGTAAGGTTCATCTTCATAAATCCGCAGCTTGGCTTCGTCGATCGCCGGTTCATCGGGCTGTTGCGCCGAAACGAGCTGCGCAAGCGTGAGCGTCGCCAGCGCGAGGGCGAGCGGGAGGCGCAAGCCTCCCGGTAGTTTCTCCTTCAGTGGCGTCATGATCTTCATTTCGTGTTCATATCGGGATCGACCTAGGGTGGGACCAGCGAGCTTGCGAGCGCCTGCCCACCGTCGTCAGGCATCAGGCGTGAGGTTGCCTTTCCTGACGCCTGAAACCTGACGCGTCAAATCGGTGGGCCGGCGCTCGCAAGCTCGCTGGTCCCACCCTACCACGATCCTCACGGCCGGGCCACCACCAACAAAGCGCCGCCGTGGGAGGCCAGCAACAGCCGCTCGCCCAGCGCCACCGGCCCCGCGGCGATCGGTTCACCCACATCGACCACGCCCAACTCTTCGCCCGAAGCAAGCGCCAGCCGGCAGAGCCGTCCTGACTTGGTCGTCAGCAATACGTCGTCGGCCGACATCAGCGGCGTGCCCGATAGCGGCCCGTGTTTCAGTTCCACCTGCCAAAGCTGTTCTTGCTGGTCGTTGACGCAAAGCAGCCGGCCGTTCGTGGTGGCCACCAGCACCTGAGAACCGGCGGCGTACGGTCCCCAGGCGGTGGCCGGAGACAACGGCCACGACTTGCCCCCGGTCAGCGTGTTTGTGCCCGGCTCGCCGACGGCGAACGAGACCAGCTCTCCGCTGCCGTTGACGGCAAAAACCGTCTTGCCCGCCACGGCCAGCGGCGCCGTAATCGGCCCAGGCAATTTCGCTTCGGCCACCGCCGCCAGGTGCGGTTCAGGCTTGGCGACCGTGGTAAGTCGATAGAGCTTCGACTGGCCGTCCGACAACAACACCTCGCGCTCGTTCAAGTGCATGGGCGTGGTCCAACGGAATTCCGCGCCGCGTTCCAATCGCGGCTGGAATGGCTGCACCAGGCTCGCCCCGGTGGCAGGATCCAGCAGTAGCACCTGGCCCATCCGGCCCGGCGCCAACAGGCCGCCCTGAAAGCTGATGGCCGGCGCGCCCAACGGGTCGGGCAACTGGAGCCAACGCAGCTTGTTTGTTTCCGTCGCGACCAAAGCGCGCGGCCCGACCGTGGTCGCCGAGATCGCGGCCCCGCCACCGGCCAACGCCGTCGCGCCGACCGCGCCGGAAAACGATTCCCGGAAGTCGGCCGGCGAGCCTGCCGCGTTTTGTGCGCCGCTCTTCTCGAATGTATCGGGCGACAAATCGAACAGCGTACCCACACGATTGAACAGCAGCGTTCGACCCGACTTGGCGTCGGTCATCGGCGCGCCGGCGGGCGGCGCGGCCACCCGCGTCTCCCAATATCGAGTGCCGTCTTGAGCGCTGACCGCCGCCACAATCACTTCCGGCTGGTCTCCCTGACGGCGCGCGTGAAATAGCACGTCGCCGATCACCTGCGGCTGTTCGAGGAAGGTATCCCCTTCGTCCTTGACCCACCGCGGGTCGAGCTTGCCGCGCGAGGCCTGCACGTCGTACTTCGTAAGCGCCAGTCCGCCGACCCAAAGCTGCGTGCCTTTGAGCTTCGGATAGCGGACCAGCGGCGCGCGGTCCTCGGCAGGCTTCTCAGCCACCTTGATCAACGGCGGACCGGGATCGGGAGGATTGATTTCGAAGCTGTAGATCGCTCCACGGTCGGTGGCCGCCACCAGCGTCCGCCCGTCGGCCTCCAGCGACGAAAGCACATGCCCGGCCAGCGTGATCGGCTCCTGCCCCTGGCGAAGTTGAGTGCCGTTCTCGTCGGCCATCAACACGTGCAGCAGCGAATCGCCGGCGCCCTGGTCTTCGACCACGAAAACGTAGGGGCTGACGACCAGCGGCGGCACGTGAATGCTTTCCGGCTCCTGCCCCAAATACAACACTTCCTGACACTGGAAGGTCTGGCCCGACAGCGAAAACAGATTGGAATGCTCGCCGAGCTGATAGCACGTCTGCCCGCGCGAATCGAAGGCCGGCGCCACGCGCAGCCCCTGCGGCAATTCGACGTAGCCCGGCGAGTTGCCCGTTTCGATCTCGATCCGCACCAGCTTTCCTTGCCGCGTGGCGATCCAGACATGATCGCGGGCCACGACCGGGTGCGCGTCGAACGGCTCGCCCACCGCGTACCGCCACTTCAGCGCGCCCGTGCGGCGCTCGACGCGCAGCACTTCGTTCCGCTGGGCGTCGACCAGCAGCAGATCGCTATCGGGATCGACGGTGATGGGCCGCGGGACGTAGCTGGTGTCGTAACCGACGAAGCGGCGCCAGAGAATCTGGCCGGTGTCGGCCTCGAAACAAAACACCGCGCCGCCGGCCAGCATCTCGACCAACCGGCCCTTGACGCCCGGCGCGTCTTTGCCTTGCCGGCCGCCCAGCACGACTTCTGCTTTGACCGGCGATTGGGTATCGGCCGGCGCCGCCTCCTGGGATTCGGGCTTGTAGACCACGGCCTGCTGTTCGGCTTTCGACAGAGACAGCACCGCGGTTTGCAGCGCTTCGTTGCCGGCCAGCGCCGGATACTGCTTCAGCAGCGTTTTGCGGATTTGATAGGCGGCTTGCGGCGATCCTTCGGCGATCGCCTTCTCGATTCCGGCGACGGCGTCGCTCAGCGCCTGGTCGCGGCCCATCGTGCGCTTGGTCAGTTCGAGCGAGGCCCGCACGTCGGCCAACTTCTGCTCGGGTCGCAACGACTTGCGGATGTACTTGTCGACGAGCTTGAGCGTTTCTTCTCCTTCTTCGACGAGCTTCGTGTCGGGCTTGGCGGCCGCTTGTTTCGCCAGGCCCTCGGCGATTTGCGGCAACAGGGCCCGCAGCTCGTCTTGCGCCTCGCCGAACTTTTCTTCGGTCGCGATCTCGCTCAAAATCCCCTTGGCGGTCGCCAAGGTCTTCGAGAAATCGCGGGCGCCCTCCACGGCCTGGCGCATGCGGGCCATGCCACGTTGCACGCGGCCGATGCTCGCTTGCGGATCGTCGGGGAAGTCTTGCAAAAACTTGTCGTAGGCCCCGATGGCCTGGGTGTACGAGCCCGCCTTGTAAAAATCGTTCGCCTGGCGATAGGCTTCTTCGCCCGTCAAGCGGCCGAGCCGCCAGTACAGCACGCCGCCGACGATCGAGAGCAGCAACACGGTCCCGCCGACGGTCAGCAACAGTGGAGAATCCCAGATGTTGCGCTGTGCGGCCTGGGCCCTTTTCCGCTGGCGCTCTTCGCCGATCGCTTCCGCCTGCGCATAACCGCCTTGCCCGTTCGCGGCGCCGAAAATGTCGGCATCGGCTGCCGCTTCATAGGCCGGTTCGGGCGGTGGCGCTCGGCGGCCGGAAGCCGGCTTCGGGGAGCCGGCCCACCGCGCGGCGGGCTGCTTGTTCGAGGGCGGCGCCGGTGCCGTCGCGGGCTCCGTCGCCTGGGCCGCATCGTCCTGCGGAAACAACTCCAGATCGTCATCGACCTGCGGAACCTTGGGGGCCGCGGCTCTCGGCGCCGACGTCTTGGCCGGTCTCGGCGGCGGTGGAGCGGCCGGCGCCTCGTCGTCCACGAGCTTCAAATCGTCGTCGGGCGGTGCCGGCCGGGCAGCCGACGCCGTCGTGCCGCCGGCGCGGGCGATCAGCCGACGCCCCTGCTCCGAGGTAATGTGCTCTTTCTGCACCAGCCACTTGATGGCCGATTTCAGGTCCGCCGGCTGCTTCGATTTCTCCAATCTTTGGCGCAGCTCATCGACGACCTCGTCGGAAACGAGATTGCTGTCTTCGATCGTCGCGATGATGGTGGAGATATCGGGCATCAAAGGGTTCAGGGTTCAGGGTTCAGGGTTCAGGGTTCAGGGGTAGGGTGGGACCAGCGAGCTTGCGAGCGCCGACCCACCATCGTCAGGCATCAGGCATCAGGTTGTTTGTGCTGACGCCTGACGCCTGAAACCTGACGCCGCAAATCGGTGGGCCGGCGCTCGCAAGCTCGCTGGTCCCACCCTACACATTAGAATTCGTCATCCCCTCCGCTGGCAAGCCGCACGTCGTCGATGCCGGCGGCCGTGCCCATGTCGAGCGCCATCACCACCGTCTCGTGCCGCGCCTCGCCGCTGGCCATCACCAGCAGCTTGGAGGGACCTTCCGACTCGGTGCCCGCGTCGCCGCTGCGGGCGTCTTTCAGCTTGGCCAACAAGTCTTGGGCGCTGGGGGCCTCGGAGTCGTTCACCCAAACGGTATTGTCTTTGTCGATGCGCACGATGATGTAGTCGTCGTCCTGCTCCAGCTCTTCCACCGTGCGGCTTTGCGTCGAACTGTCGGTGGGGTCGGGCGTGGGAATCTTGATCGACTTCTGCAAGGCAAAGGCCGCCGTGACCATGAAAAAGATCAATAGCAGAAACGTGACGTCGACCATCGGCGTCATGTCGAGCCCGTCGTCCTGAGTGCCCGACGGCTTGCCGCCGATCACCGGCTCTTCGTCGCCGGTGGCCGGCAGCGGCGCGGCCGATGAGGTCACCGACATGGAGGGCACCGCATGCACGATTTCCAGCTCTTCGCCCGCCGGCACCGTCTGCACTCCGCCGCAGCCGGAGCATTGCACCTGCCGCCCGACGTACTCCTCGGGCGCCTTCAGACGCTTGCCGCAGTCGGAGCAATTGAAGCGGACCATGGGCTATTTCGACTCCATCACCGCCAGGTTCAGCCCCACGTCGCCGACGGAGCCGGCCGCGCTGGCCACGCGCGACACGTCGCGGTGCAGCACGCCTTTTTCGGCTTTGATCAGAATGTTCGCTTTTCCGGCGGCCAACGCTTCTTCGACCGCCTGTTTGATGACCGCGTCCTGTTCGGCGGGCGTGCCCTCGAGGGCTTTGCCCACCTTGCCGTCGGCCAGGTAGATATCGGCCGGTTTTCCCTCGCCGGCATCGGCCACCGAAATAATGAATGAGTCCTGAACGCTCACGCCCACCCCGTGCTTGGCCGGCGCCAGCTCGAGCGCGGTCTGAGCGTCGGGCGTCGAGGTGACCGTGAAAAAGATCAACAGCAAGAACGTGCAGTCGATCATCGGAGTGATGTCCATCTCCGTGTCTTCGACCGCCGCCTTGCGCGGTTTAATCGCCGGCTCGTCCGGTTCGTCGTGCGGATTGTAGTGGGCTTCGAATTCGTTCGTCATAGGAAATTACCGGCACGCTCACGCGTGCCGCTCGCCTAGCTCCGCACCGGCTCGGCCGGCTGTTGCTCGAACGTCGCCTTGAACACTTCCATGAACCGCCCCAGTCCGTCGCCGACCAGGTCTTCCATTTTCCGCGTGCGAATCTGCACGCTGGCCAGCACCAAGCTCAACGGTATGGCGATGGTGAGTCCGACGAACGTGGTGATCAACGCCAACGAAATATCGCCGGCCAGGTGCGTGGCGTCGACTTTCTGCGAACCGGCCAGCTTGCCGAAGGCCGCCATCATGCCCAGCACCGTCCCCAACAGCCCGAGCATCGGCGCGCTTTTGATCATCGTCACCACCCAGGTGATGCGATATTCCATCTCCGCCAGCACGTCGCGCTGAAAGCGGTCGGCCACGAGCTGCTTGACTTTGTTGTAGCCCAAGTCGCGGTTGTTGACGGCCAACAAGATAAGCTGCGGCACGATGCGCGGACTTTCTTCGCACATCTCCGTGACGCCCTCGAAATCGCCCGCGGAGGCCGCGTCGAGCAGCGGCTCGAGAAACTCGTTTTGCTGATCTTCCGATTTGAAGCGAATTTGCGCCAGCCGCCGCCAAACGACGATGATGCAGAACGCCCCCCACAGGGCGTCGAAGGCTTGCAGCCCGTAAATGGAATTGCCGGCAAATTCTACCAGCCCGCTCATGTCTCCCATGAATCGTTACTCGCTCGTGTCTAGTTGGACAGCGCCACTTCGGGGCCGCGGGACTAAAGATAACTTTGATCGATGACGTAAAACTCATAGCCTCGCCCGGCCGGACGAACGCCGAAGCGGGTCTTGCGAATGGTCGAGGCGTCTTTGCCTTTGAAGTCGTGCTCCAGGTGCAATAGGATCTGCTCGGTGGCGTCGGGGTAGAACTGCAACACGACCTTGCCGGCGGCGGCCACGCCGGCGCGGGCCATCAATTCGCGGTCGGCCTCTTTCAACCTGCCCTGGCGCCACGACATGTAGAGCCGCTTGTCGGCCGAACTGGGGCCGGTGTAGACCTCGGGCTTGGGCCGGGCCAGGTTCTTGGCGTAGGTCACGCGGCCGGTGGTGTATACGCCCAGCTCGATGCCGAAAAAGTCGAGCTCGCGGGCGTAGATATCCAAGGTGTTGCCGTCGCCGAAGCTGATTTCCCAACGCATGTGGGGCGGAATGCCCGGCTTGCCGGGACCGAAACCATAGCCGGGCCGGTTGCCGGTGCCGGTCTGTTGTCCGCCGCCTCTTTTGGTCGTCTCCTCGTCGCTGATGGAAGGATCGGCGATGTCAACCTGATTGAGGGCTGCGACATCGATGACCGTCTGCAAGGTTTCCTGCAACTCGGGCTCGCTCAGGTCGCTCTCGGCCGCAATGTCTTGGGGAGTGGGCGAATCGAGCTGCATGCTCTCGCCCACGACGCCGCTTTCCATGCCGCCGCCGACCTGCTCGATGCGCACCGGCACCGACTTCAGCGGCGGAAAAAAGACGTGCATGCCCAGCCAGGCGACGAGCAGGCAAAACACCACCGACCCGATCAATATGAGCAGCGCCAGCAGCATGCTGGCCACTTGCTCATACGCCGAGACCTGTTCGGATTGTCCGATTTTCGCCGCGCGACGTCGGACCGTGGCGGAACGCGCTACCGTGGTCACTCGATACCTGACTGGAGTGCCTCAAAGACTTGCAACTCTTCCCTGGAAATTGAATCTAACCCTGGCAAAATCGAGTGTCAAGCCACCGCCGTTGCCGGCACCACTCGACGAGGAGCCGTACAGGGCGCTTTGCGCCTCGCCAGCGCTCCGTTATTCGTCGATTGATGGATGCAGTGATAGGGTGGGAGCAGCGAGCTTGCGAGCGCCGGCCCACCGATATCGACCGCGCTGCTTAACAAAAGCGCCGCGCGCGCGGCGCTTTCGTTTGGGCGCCGTTGCGGACGCAGGTGCGGCGTGGCCAGCGTGATGTAAAGCTTCGCCGAACCCGTTTTTTTGGCGGACTGATCTGGTCCCCGCTGGTGTTCCCGGGTAAAGAGCACGTCCATCATGGATGGCACGCTGCTTGACCTAGCTCTGAGCGATGAATGCCGGGACTTCCCCGCGCAATGGGAGCCGGTGCCGCGCGTGGCGCTTTTGCCTGCACGCGCCAGCCGATCCGTGCAGCCAGCGCTCAAAGTGCTAAAAGACCGGACCGCTCAATTCGGCGGAACGGCATCCCGGCGCGCCGGGATGCCCTGCACAGGATTGGCCGCGCACCTCGTTGGACGGGGTGCGATCCGCCCAGTCCCGCGAAAACGCGACAAAAACGCCTGCGGACAGGACGGAATCGGCCGCGACTTCAACAAAACTCGTATTGGTGAAAGCAGCGGTCCTCCGTGAAACTCTGGTTGATTACAAGCCACAGTTCACGGAAGGAACGCCACCATGCAGGATGCTACCACGGCTGCGCGATGTTTGACAAGATTGGCCGAACTGACCAGCGTCAGCCTGCTCATGCGATTGTGGCCCGTGGCCCTGAGCATCGCCCGGCTGGTCAATGACTTCCAAGGCGACTCCGTGTCGCCCAAAGGGATGCTGGAGTTCGAGTGGAAGTTGCAGGCTCGGTTGAGAGCCGCCGGTCGCATCATCACCGAATGGAGGCTTAACTCCCTGGAACAGAAAGAAGTAGCCGAGATGCCCGTCGTCTTTTGGGAGGGGAATGCCTATCGGCCCAAACGCCTCTCCCCGTTTCGAAGCCTGAACTGCCTGTTTGGGCCGATTCGCGTTGAACGCTGGTTGTACGAGTCGATGGACGGTCTTCGGTTGGCGGCCCTGTTTCCTC
>Ga0307373_10002304_pt1 | contig 34535 bp, 30 predicted proteins | sample OX2MG_FD_202534 | JGI IMG/M metagenome (GOLD analysis project Ga0307373, IMG submission 202534) | Soil microbial communities from Risofladan, Vaasa, Finland - OX-2 | ecosystem: Environmental > Terrestrial > Soil > Coastal area > Acid sulfate soil | place: Finland: Risofladan, Vaasa | collected...
CGTGTGTCGTTCGCCAGGTCTGCGCCGTTGCAACCGAATCGGATTCCATGCCAAACGCTACGCGATGGCAGGACCCTCACGATGGATATCTAGCCATTGAACTGCCTATTATTTCCGAACAGTCTCTAAGGACCGCTTTCACCGAGCACATGGCGTCCGGTCCCCTCTTCCCCTTCGGGGATATTGCGGCCATGGCCGGCGGCGTGCTCACCCTTCTTTCCGATGGCGCCCTCCGGGATTTTCTCGTACGTGAGGCAGGCGATCGGGTGCGCGACCATTTCGATCGCCACGACATGGGTGCCGGCCTCGGGCGCCTCTACGCGGAGTTCAGTCTCCAGACGGTCTGACGACGGCGACCGGTGGTACCCGGCGCTGCCCTTTCCCATCGTTCCGTTTCGCGCGCCCAATCACTAGGGTGACCAGGGAGGACATGACGACTTCGACGTCATGTGCAGGATCTATGCTCTGTCGCCTGGGGGTTGGTCATGGAAAAGTACCAATACAGCGCCTTCAATGAAGCTGGGGTGAAGGTCACCGGCGTCGAAATGGCGACGTCGTCCGGCGCCGCCCACCTTGCCCTGCTCGAACGCGGCTTCCAGCCCCTTGAGGTGAGCGAGAAGAAGAGCATCTTCCAGTTCGAGATCACGAAGAAGAAGGTGCACCGCAAGGACGTCATGCACTTCTCCCGCCAGCTGGCTGTCTTTGTCAAGGCGGGTATTCCGATTATGGAGGCGCTGGACGTGATCGGGGAGGAGACGACGGACAAGCTCTTGAAGTCCGCCCTGGCCGACATGATCGATCAGCTCCAGTCCGGTGACACATTTGCCTCGGCGGCCGCAGCCCACCCTGAGGCGTTCCCCAACTACTACGTAGGCATCCTCCATTCGGCCGAGTTGACCGGCACGTTGGACGTGGTGCTCAACCAGCTGGCCGACTACCTCGAACGGGATATTGATGCCCGGGGCAAAATCACCGCCGCCCTCATCTACCCCGCCGTCGTGATGGGCATGTCCATCATCACGGTGGTGGTCCTCTCCGCCTTCGTGATGCCCCGCTTCCAGGTCTTCTTCAAGTCGTTCCACGCCAAACTGCCGCTTCCGACCCGCATGCTTCTCGCCGTGTCGGCCTTCGTCACCCATTGGTGGTTCCTCATCGCCGGCTTCATCGTCCTCCTGGTCGTCGGGATCATCATCATCCGACGGTCCTCGGCCACCAAGGAACATCTCGATGCCTTCATCCTGAAGCTCCCGGTGCTCGGGGATCTTGTCCAAGCAGCCGTCCTGGAGCGGACCTGCCGGATCCTCTCCTCCATGATCCGGGCCGGGGTGGCCCTGCCCGAGGCGATGGCGGTCACGGCCGACTCGGCTAACAACCTTGTCTACTACCGGGGACTCCTCACCATCCGAGAGGAGATGATGGAAGGTCAGGGCCTCTCCGGCCCACTGGCTCGGACCGGCCTCTTCCCCGGGGCGGCGTCCCAGATGTTCCGGGTCGGGGAGGAGACCGGAACGCTCGATCAGCAACTTGAGACGGCCGCCATCTTCTACAACCGCGAGCTCGATGTGAAGATCAAGCGCTTCACCAGCTTGTTCGAGCCGGCGGTCATCATCTTCATGGGAGTCGTGGTCGGATTCGTCGCCGTGGCTCTCGTCACCGCCATGTACGGCATCTACAACCAGGTGAAGGTCCAGTGAATGCCCCAATCTTGGCTCCCGTAAAGCAACCGAGCATCAATGGAATTGCAACCGGTATCGGTTAGCATTTGCCCATCTACCTGGGGTGGTAGATGAACGTATTGACCAGTCTTCCCCACATTGCTATCGAATGGTCCCGACCTCCGGCGATCCCCCAAGTGAAAGGCGACACACATCATGTTCGAGCGCTTCCGTAAGATTCAGGAACAGAAGGCCTCCGGCGAACTTGACGAGGCGGGATTCACCCTCATTGAGCTCCTGATCGTCATCGTCGTCCTCGGCATCCTGGCCGCCACCGTCATCTTCGCCCTGGGTGGGGTGACCGGCCAGAGCGCCGTGGCCGCCTGCAACTCGGACGCCAAGAGCGTGGAAGTCGCCGCCGAGGCCTACAAGGCCTTCCCGGGCAACAACAACACGTACCCCACGACGTCTACCGAGCTGACCACCACCGCGGCCCCAGGGCCCTACATGCGCACGTGGCCGAGCAACTCGGGTTACTCAATTTCCCTCGGCGCCAACGGTGCGGTCCTGGTCACCATTGGTACCGCATCCGCGACCAACTACGACACCGGCACAGCCTGCGTCGGCGCCTAACTCAGCTTGAACCAACAGCCTTGACCAGTGGTCCAAAGTACCCGGCCTTCGGGCCGGGTACTTTGGTATCCACCCGTACAGATGAGGAGGCGGCCCGGTGAGAGCCATCAACACCGACGTGATCAATCCCTGGCTGCAGATGATGTGGGACCAGGGTGGTTCCGACCTGCTGCTGGCCGGGAACTCGGCGCCCCGCATCCGGATCGACGGCAAGCTCCGTCCGGTGGAAGGCGCCCCGGTGATGTCGGGCGAAGAGATCCACAAAATGGTGCTCTCCCTCATGGATGCCGCACAGATCGCCATTTTCGAGGAGATGCAGGACGTCGATTTCGCCTTCACCTGGTCCGACAAGGCCCGGCTACGAGCCAATGCCTTCACCCAGATGGGTGAGACCGCCGTGGCCCTGAGAATGATCCCCACCATCATCCCGAGCTTCGCCGAGCTCGGTCTGCCCCCGGCCGCGGAGTGGCTGGCGAAGCTGCCCCGTGGGCTGGTCCTGGTGACCGGTCCGACCGGATCGGGCAAGTCGACCACACTGGCCTCCATCATCGACCGCATCAACGAGACGCGCTCGCAGCACATCCTCACCATTGAGGACCCGGTCGAGTACGTGCACGGCCATAAGATGGCGGCAGTCACCCAGAGGGAGATCGGGATCGACAGCCCCTCGTTCGACCGGGCCCTGCGCTCGGCTTTGCGGGAGGACCCCGACGTCCTCCTCATGGGAGAGATGCGGGATATCGAGTCGATTCAGATCGCCCTCACCATGGCCGAGACCGGCCACCTGGTGTTTGCCACACTCCACACCAACGACGCCGCCCAGGCAGTCGACCGGATCATCGACGTGTTCCCGGCCTGGCGTCATGACCAGGTCAGGGTGCAACTTTCTGCCTCGCTCGGCGCCATCGTCGCCCAACGACTCCTGCCGAGGATCGGGGGCGGCAGGGTCGCCGCCTTCGAGGTGCTCATCGCCAACCACCCGGTGCGGAATCTCATCCGCGAAGGGAAGTCCAACCAGCTCCTGAACGTCATGTCGACCAATCAGGGGGAAGGGATGCGCATCATGGAGACCAGCCTGGCGGAGCTGATCCGGGGCGACATCATCACCTACGAGGACGCTCTTGAGGTCTCCGCCCACCCCAAGGAGATAGCCCGCGCCATGGGCAACCTTGTCCGTCACGCTGAACCCTCCCTCGCCGATTGACGCCCCCCACATCTCCCCGGCGGGGCCCCGACCTTCCGTACTCGATCGTCGGTGGGGTGAAGCCCTGCGCCACCGGTTGGCTGGTGGCTGGTGCCAAGTTGCACGGCACCACCTTCGCACCGGAATCCCTGCGGGTCATCGAATCCTTTGTCGATGTGATCGACCAGCGGCCGGGTTTTTCGGTGATCGCTCTTAGCGCGCCGATCGGGTATCTGGACGAGGTGACCCCGGGTGGTCGATCCTGCGACCGCCAAGCGCGGAAACTCCTGGGCCGCCGGGGATCGGCCATTCACAGTGCGCCCGCCTACGCAGTTCTGGAAGCGGGCGGTGACGGCACGGACGACCACCTCGATGCCATCAGCAAGAAACTGCTGCCCCGCTACCGCGAGGTTGCGGCCGAAATGGCACCGTACCGCCAGCGAACCATTTACGAGGTCAATCCCGAATTGAGCTTCTACCACCTCAACGGCGAGGTTCCGCTCCTATGGTCCAAGAACTCAGCGGAAGGCCTGGAAGAGCGTAGGGGGCTCCTGACGGACAAGATCCCTGGGGCCGAAGGACTTCTTTCGACCGAGATCAGCCGGGTGCCGACTTCCCATCTGCTCGATGTCGCCGCCCTGCTCTGGACCGCCCGGCGCATCTTCGCCCGAGCGGGCATTCGGATCCCCAGTGATCCCGAATGGGACGAGCAGGGGTTGCGCATGGAGTTCGTCTACTGACGGCTGATGCTCACAGTCGGCCCTCCGGTCTTTCGGTGGTCCACCGGTCGGTGGCGACAACAACCGAACTCCGGGCCCGGTGATCCGTACGCAAGGGTCAGGACGTGGGTGCCATGCCAAGGAATACGACGGGTGGGCGGTTGAGGCGCACCACGTCAGCGTTGTCGAAAATGCTTGACAACTCCCAGAGTTTGGCGCGAGACGCCGTCGTGATCGCGCCCCCCTGAGACGGTCCAGAGCTCAGATCGTCTCGTCCCCTGGCCATTCAGAGATGGAGTCGACGAAGTTCTGGTCGTCGCCCGGCGATGCGCTCACCGCAACGGCACGAGATTGGCGGTGCGCCTCCTCTTCGCAACCCGGGGCACCGAGGTGGAATACCCAGACCTGAGCCGGTCGCAATCCCTGTTCACGCAGACGTACTCGGTGCTCGCGCACCCTACGTCGTGATCCGGTGTCCGTCCCCGTTGACCCCTGTTGCATGTAACGAAAGCGGCTTCGAAGTTGAGATGGGTCACTTTTTTGGGTTCCGCCTGAAGGCCTGCCCTCAGAATCGATGGAAAGGCCGCAGGAGCTCGGGGCCGGCGAAGACGGCCAGCGCAGTCCCGAGGGCCAGGAATGCCCCGAAGGGGATCTGTTGGCGGCGGCTCATCCGCTTGGCGGCAATGAGCGCCATCCCGATGACGGCACCGCAGAGGTTGGCCGCAAAGAAACCCAGGAGGACATAGCGGGGACCGAGCCAACCGAGCGCCAGTCCGAGCACCGGTGCCAGGCGGACGTCGCCGAAGCCGAGTGCACGCGGGCTCACGGCGTTCAGGGCGAGGAAGGCGATGAACCAGCCCATGGCGCAGAGCCCCCCCACCAGGAAATGGTTCCAGCGTCCCGTCATGGCCGCCGCCAACAGGAGGAGGGCGGTGACCAGCCCGAGGAGTGGGTTGACGATTCGCTTCGGCAACACGAGCCGCTCCAGGTCGATGCAGGCGAGGGTCAGCAGCCCCGCGAACAGGACGAGGTACGCGGGGAGCGCCCAGTCCTCACCGAAGCGTGCCGCGGTCCCAGCGAACAGCCCGGCGGTCGCCAGTTCGACCAACGGGTACCGAACGGATATCGGTGCTTGGCAACTCCGGCAGCGGCCTTTCAGGAGAAGCCAGGACGCCACGGGAATGTTGTCGCGGGCCGCGATGGGAACGTGGCAATTCGGGCAGGCCGATCGGGGCGAGACGACAGATTTCTGGCGTGGCACGCGGTAGATGACCACGTTCAGGAAGGAGCCGACCACCAGACCCAGGGCGGCGCAAGATCCGATCAGGATGGCGGTCACGGGCGTGCCTCATCCTCGTGCCTGCCCAACATGGCGACGAACGCTATCGGTTGGGATCGGCGCCACTCGCTCTCGTTCATCCCCCACCGGAAAGGCCAGTCCAGGACGAGGAATGGAGCCAGCGAGCTCTGGTGGCTGTGACATTGGGCCAAAGGCCGATTTCGGTCTTGGAAAGTAGGCACGAGGCAATGTTGGTAAAGCGAGCACCTGTCCCCCCGCAGGTACGGAAACAGTGGTTGAATATGAGTAGTACGAGACACATCCCGGGGCTGTTGGCCAGATACTGGACTGTGACGGGGAAGGGGTGCGCACCTTTGAGCGCCTGGGTTGGCATGCTGTGAGTTGTGGAAGATGACGGGACTCTCACCGTTCCTGTGAGGACACCATGAAATTCAAACGGAGAGATCGGAGTGACTCGCCCGACGGCCCAGACGCCGAGGTTCTGGTCGACGCTGAGACGAGCGGGTCAGACTCCCAGGGTGGGAAGTATGGCCAATCGGGGGTCATGGCTGCCCAAGGCAAGACACCGGAGACGGGTGGGTCGGCACTGAAGGTCGCCCGCACCGCATCGACCGTGACCGACCTCCCGCCAGGTCAGGACGAGAGTCATTTTCCGGTCTTCGCGGGTCCGACCGGTGCGGACTCCGATGGAGCAACGTCAGAGCCATCTGGGGGGAATGGGTCGGCGACCGGTGGGCAGGCCAAGGACGTTGCCGTCTCATCGTCAGGGGTAGGCCCCAAAACGCATCACCGCCTGGGGGAGCTCCTGGTTCGCCTCTCACTGGTGACCGAGGCCCAGGTTGAGGACGCACTGGTGCAACAGAAGGAGTCGGGCGGCAGGCTGGGCGAGGTGCTGGTCGATATGGGCGTCCTGGGCGAGAGAGGCCTGGTGGATGCCTTGGCAGAGTTCTATGCCATGCCCGTCGCCGATCTCCGTCGGGACAACCCGGATCCCGAGGCGCTGGCGCTCATCCCCGAGGAGATAGCTCGCCAGTACTTGGCCATTCCCATCCGCCTTGACGAAGACGGTCTGCACGTCGCGGTTGAGGAACCCAGCGACGAGTTACGGTTCCTGCTGGCCGAGAAGAGCGGGCATACGGTCCGGCTGGAGATTGCTCCGGTCAACGACGTCCGTTGGGCGATCGACCAGAGCTATCGGGCCATGGCCGGCGTGGACAAGCTGGTGCAGGCATTCGAGGCGGTGGAGGGCGCACGGAGGCGCACGAGCGAGACTACGGCGACCGAGGTGGTGGCTGAAGACGCCCCGGTCGTCCAAGTGGTCGCGCGTATCCTGACCCAGGCCAAGCGCGATCGGGCTTCCGATGTGCACATTGAGCCGTCGCAGGACATCGTCAGGGTCCGCTTCCGGATCGACGGCGCATTGAAGGAAGTCCTTCAACTTCCGGTGGTGATGGGCGTCGGACTCGTCAGCCGGATCAAAATCATGGCGGGCATGAACATCGTCGAGCGCCGTCGGCCTCAGGACGGACAGCTCACGACCGAGATCGACGGGAAGGACACAGACGTCAGGGTGGCGACTGCCGCCACCATCTTCGGTGAGAAGTGCGTCCTGAGAATCCTGGACAAGAACCGCTCGGTCCTCCGCCTCCATGACCTCGGCATGCCCGAGGACACCCATGGCACCTACTCGAAGCTCGTGCGGGCTCCGTTCGGCATGGTGTTGTGCGCCGGGCCGACCGGGAGCGGGAAGACGACAACGCTCTACGCCACGCTCACCGAAGTGAGCGATGCGACGCGCAATGTCATGACCATTGAGGACCCGGTGGAGTTCATCTTCCCGTCCATCAATCAGATCCAGACCAACGAGCAGGCCGGACTCACGTTCGCCACCGGGCTCAAGTCCATTCTGCGCCAGGACCCGGACGTGATCCTCGTCGGTGAGATCCGTGACGTCGAGACGGCCCGCATTGCGGTGCAGTCCGCCCTCACCGGCCACTTCGTGCTCTCGTCTTTGCACGCCACCGATTCGGTCTCGGCCCTCCACCGCTTCCTTGACATGGGCATCGAATCGTTCCTCATCGCCTCCTCGGTGATCGCCATCGTCGGGCAACGCCTCGTGCGCCGGATCTGCCCGGCCTGCAAGACGTCCTACATGCCCACCGAGGAGGAGCGCACCTTCTACGAGGAAAGCGGCGGGCCCGAGAAGAGCACCTTCTACCATGGCGGGGGTTGCAACTTCTGTGGCAACACCGGATACCAGGACCGCATCGGCGTGTACGAGCTCCTGCAGATGACACCCGAGATCAAGCGCCTCATTGTGGGCTGGGCCACGCAGGATGAGCTGCACCGGTTGGCGCAGAAACAGGGAATGCGCACGCTTCGTCAGGAGGCGATCAATCTGGTGTCGCTGGACGTGACCACAATTGCCGAGGTCATCCGCAGCATTTACGCCCTCTGAGTCGTGAGGCGGGGTCCCTGCCGGCCCATTGGCGCACGGGCGGGCTGACCGCGGCGGAAGTCGGCTCAGGCCGGGGGAGCGTAGCGTGAAGAGCACGGGAGATCCGTGGAGGATCTGGCATCTTTAGGAGCTCTCCCTTCGGGCGTGTGCGCCAGAACTCCACATCTCTCCACTCTCAGTCCCGCCGCAACCCGAAGCTGCGCGCGTCGGGAGTGTCCCTCGACCAACGAGGGGAAACAGTACGCTTGACGGCACGGTGGGCCAGATCAAGATCCTGATCGTCGATGACGACGCCGGCATGCGCGTGCTCCTCACGAGGCTGCTGGAGAGAGATGGCTACCAGGTGGTCACCGCCAATGACGCGATGGGAGCACTGGAGGCAGCGGAGGAGCACGATCCCGCCCTGGTGCTGCTCGATGTCGTACTCGGCGGCGAGGATGGCCGGACGCTTCTGCCCGCGTTGCGGGTCAAGAGCGATGTGCCGGTGGTCTTCCTGACCGGTCGCGGGTTGGAGATGGATCGCATCGCCGGGCTGCGGATGGGGGCGGACGACTACATCGTCAAGCCGTTCTCCCACGGAGAGCTGTCGGCCCGGATACAGACCGTGTTGCGCCGCACGCGTTCCTCAGAGGCAAACCATCCGCCACCTCCTGCCGGCATTGTCTTTGGCACGTTACGGATTGACCTGCTGGCCCGCGAGGTGGAACTGAGCGAAGTGCTTGTGGAGCTGACCACCATGGAGTTCAACCTGTTGGCGTTCCTGGCTTCCTCTCCCCGCCAGGTGTTCTCGCGCCAGCAGCTCTTGGAGTTGGTGTGGTCTTCCAGCAGCGATTGGCAGAACGAGGCCACGGTGACCGAGCACATCCGCCGCGTGCGCCGGAAGATCGAACTCGACCCTGACCGCCCGCAGTGGATCATCACCGTGCGAGGCGTCGGCTACCGCTTCGAACCTGCGGCGGGTTCGCTCCCGGCGGCTCCCTGATTCAATCCTCCGGGTCCCCACCTTCATGCATGTCCCGGAGCTCCTTGTCTCCCTCGATCTCCTTGATGAAGAGGTCCAGGAGCTCGGGATCGAAGTGGTTGCCTCGACCGTCTGTGAGGATCCCGAATGCTTCTTCGAGTGAGAATGCCCGTTTATAGGGTCGCTTGCTGCGCAGCGCGTCGTAGACATCGGCAATGGCCACGATCCTGCCCTCAATGGGGATGGTCTGGCCGACCAAACGGTGGGGATATCCGGTCCCGTCAAATCGCTCGTGGTGGGTGCGGGCGACGATTGCGGCAAGCTGAAGGAGAGGGGAGTCCGAGCCCTGAAGCATCTGGTAGCCGATTTCGCAGTGCGATTGCATGATCAATCGCTCCTCGTCATTGTGCGGCCCCTCCTTCAACAACACGGCGTCGGGAATGGCGATCTTGCCGACGTCGTGCATCTGGCTGGCGATCCGCAGCTGCTCGACCCTGCAGGGTGGCAGACCGGCGCAGGCAGCCAGTCGCGCGCTCAGATCACTCATCCGCTTGAGGTGGTCCCCGGTGTCATGGTCGCGCCATTCGGAGGCAATGGCGAGCCGGAAGACCGTCTCCTCCTGTGACATCGACAGCGCGTGGTCACCGGCGGCCAGACGCTTCAGCGCGTCTTTCAGCTCGGCTCTTTGGTGTGCAATCTCGCCCGCCAGTTGCGTACTGTGGCTCTTTTCGGCCAGTCGTTCGGCTCTTCGAGACAGTGCGGTGGCAACATTGATGAGGATGGAGTTCAGTTCGAACGGCTTGATGATGTAGCCGTATGCGCCATGCTGGGCCGCCGGTAACGCGGCCTCGGGGGAGTCGATCGCGGTCACCATGATCACGGCCAGATCCGGGTGTTCCCGTCCGGCCGATGCCAGCAGGGAGAAGCCGCTCTCCCCAGGCATGGTCACGTCGCAGAGCATCAGGTCAAATGCCTCGGCAGCGAGCAGTTCCCGCGCTTCAGAGGCGTTCGCCGCCGTCGCGCACCGGTAGCTTTCCTTCTCCAGAAGGCGGCTGAGCACCCGGCGTATCGGCAGCTCGTCGTCGACGATGAGGATACGCGCACCTGCATCGGGCTTGGCAAGGGTGTTCGTCATGATGATTGCGCCGCCTCTTGTAGTTCGTCGGTTTCGAGCCGCAAGGCATTGAGGAGCTCGGCCGGCAAGAAGGGCTTCTGCACGAGCTGGGCATAGGGCGGGAGATGTCCCTTTCCGTCAATGGTGTCCTTGCTGTAGCCCGAGATGAAGACCACGGGCAGATCAGGCCTGCCCTGGCGCAGGCGCTCAGCCAGCTCAATGCCCGACATGCCCCCCGGCATGATCACGTCGGTCACGAGGATGTCGATCAATGCGGAGTCGTATTGCAGGGAAGCCTTGGTGGCGCTGTCCGCCTGCATCACCCGATAGCCGACAGCCTCAAGGATCCTCGCCGTTGACCGGCGGACACCCTCCTGATCCTCCACAAGCAGCACAACCTCGCTCGAACACTCGGCGACTTCGGCCTCAGTCTCAGGTTGGTCCACTGCTGGTCTTGCGTCAGTGAGGGGGAACAACAAGGTGACGGTCGTCCCGCCCCCCACCGCAGTGGTGATGGAGGCACTCCCTCCCCATCGGTTGACGATGCCGTAGACCATGGCGAGACCAAGGCCCGTGCCGCGGCCGGTCTCCTTCGTCGTGAAGAAAGGCTCGAAGGCTTTGGCCGCCACTTCGGGGGTCATGCCCACTCCGGTGTCCGTAACCCGCAACCGGGCGAAGAAGCGTGCTGCGCCGGGTCCCGCCTCGGGATCTTCGGAGGAACCGAGATCGACGGTGTCGACCATCACCGAGAGGTCGCCTCCCTTGGGCATGGCATCTCGTGCGTTGATGCAGAGGTTCAAAAGCATCAACTCCAGCTCGCCGGCGTCGGCGTGGACGTGGCAGGGATCCTCGGACGTCTGGCAGTCGAGATTCACGTCTTCACCGAGGGTGTGGTGGAGCAGTCGCTCCGAGGTGCGGACGACCTCGTTGAGATTGAGCACGGTCGGGCTGGTGACGTCCTGGCGGCTGAAGACGAGAAGCTGACGCGTCAGGTCAGCGGCCCTGTGCGCGGCCTTCTCAATTTCGGCCAGGTCCTTGCGCATCTCACTCTCGGGTTCCATGGATTCGGAAAGGAAGACGGAGTAGCTGATGATGGCCTGCAGAAGATTGTTGAAGTCGTGCGCGATGCCGCCGGCGAGCTGGCCGACGGCCTCCATCCGTTGTGCCTGTCGGAGGCTCTTCTCCGCCTCGGCCTGTCGGGACAGTGCCAGGTCGAGCTCGGCGTTATTCTTCTTGAGGTCGCCGACGTACCCGAGTGCCTCGTCGCGCCGGCCGATGGCCATGCCGAGCAGGATGCCGACAATCACGGTGGCGGCCGAACCGGACACGAGCAGGATCCACGGGAAGTCGGCCGCGAAGTTCCCTGTCAGGTTGGTAGTCGGGCTCATGACCACAACAAATTCACCCGGGTAGGTCGCCGAAGCAGGGTTGGAGACCAACGCGGCGGTCGCGTTGAGCTCGTCGGAGTTATTGACGGGGGACACTGCTACCTGCCTACCGGCGGGAAGTCGGGCGGATGTCCGAATTAAGAGGTTGGAAGGGGTCGCCGAACCCACGTAGACGGCCACATCGGTGCCGGGGAACAGGACCCCCGGGATCTTGATGATGTCGTGGGCCCCTCCAATGGGGTACTCGCTGTAGATGGCATAACCCGCCGGGAGGTATCCCTTTCCGTACACCTCTTGGATCCAGCGTTGCCCCGATGCCACGAAAACGCCGGCGTAATTGGCGTTGGACCGGGCGGCCAGGGCCAGGAGGTGTGCATCGTTCTCTCCCGGGCCGAAGGTGGCATGGAGATGACCCACGGACGCCACAAGGCTCCAATGGCCACCTGCCTGGTGCAGCAGGGCGACGGGAGCGTGACTCGATGTCAGGATGCCCTGCGCCGCCGCGTCGAAGGTGGTGGGAGAGACACCCGTTGGCGTGACCGTGCTGCCGAGCTTCGAAAAGGGGTCCGAAAGGGATCCGAGGTAACCGTTGAGGACGAGTGCTCCCTGGGCAGCGTCCCCGGCCAGCAACTTGGCGCTTGTCTGGTGTACCGAATGGTCCGACACCAAGAACGCCGACAAGCTGGCGATCCCTCCGATGATCACCACGGCGATGGTGACTCCGTACTTCCGCGCTCTTCCTTGGCCCTTGGTCATGATGTCAATCCCCCCGCCGTATGCCGAGACCGGACGTCGCGATGCGTACATGGAGACAGCATGGCAAGGGAAGATCACCGTGTCGTCCATCCCATCCCAACAGCTGCCCAATTCCACGGGTCGGCCCCTGGCAGGCAGCGTTCGCTCACTCCCCGTCTGGGGGACCTCTCCCTCGCTCACACCCCGACGGACGGGGCGGAGCACGAAATTGACGCCCGGGCGAATCGGTAGAGTGCCCCGATGGTGTCAAACGGGGAAGGCGCGCCGGTCGCCGCGACGGGCTTTCGCCACTGGCAATCCCTCAGTGACGGTTTCCTGCTCTGCCTCGTCATTGTGGGCCCGACATTCCTGGTTGAGGAACTCTGGCGGGGCCGACCGGTGATCGATCAACCGGGAGCCTGGTGGTTGCTTCCGGCCGGCATCATGGCGTTCGGCTTCTTCGCCGGCGGACGGGTCGGTGGCCGCAATCGCCGGGCCCGGAAGGGCGCCTTCAACCAGGGACTGGCGATAGCGGGCCTGACGCTGGTGTTGATCTTTGTGGCCGACATCGTCCGTCGCGCCGTGCTCTCACAGGGATTCCCGACACGAGTCCTCGGGCTCTGGGCAATGTCGGGGTTGGCGGCCCTGGTGGTCGGAGGGCTGGGGGGGGTGCACGGGCGCCGGAGCACGCTCAAGGCCCGGAAGCGCCGGCAATTGGGGCGCTTCCACTGACTCAGGCCCCGAGTATCAGAGCGTCCTCACCCTTCTCCGGAGGAACGTCAGGATCAGGAAGCCGACGGAAGTGACCGCCAGGCCACCGACGAAGAGGGCCATGATTCCCGATCCGGTGAGGGTCAAATTGGACACGGGAACCGCGCCGGCGCCAGCCGCAGAGGAGTTGCCGAGAGAAGAGGCCGGCGCACCGCTTGCCGCGCTCGTCCCTGTCTCAAGAGAGGTCAGATCCCCCGATGACAGCGGCAACCGGGTGCCGGTCACCGCGGGCACATGGGGGTCGATTCCCGAGATGGCGCTGGTCGGGCTGGTCGGGTTGGCAACGGCCGTTCCGACGAAGAGCGGGCCGCCCAGGATTCCGATCGTCGCCAATCCTGCCACAGCGGCCAGTTTCCTCAACTGAAGCTCCATCAAAAATCCCTCCCTGATTTATAAGAAGGTTCCCCTAGGGTGAAGGCTTGTTGCTGGCTGCGTGATGACGAACCCTCCGGAGGTTCAACGCTGCCCTGGGACGGATCTTGCGCCGGAATTCCCGAAAAATTCCTGATGGGTTCAGTGGTTGGGTGAGCGGTGGCAACGCCGTGTGACCAGGTGGGGGCGATACTCAGCCCCTGGCGCCGGCAAACGTCTTTCTGGGCAGAGTATGAGCCGAAGAAGCGGTCGGATCAGTAGGCGCCGGTGCCGCTGGCCATCGTCCTGGGGGTTTCCCACATGATCTTGAGGTCCCACCACAACGACCAGGAAGCCACATAGACGTAGTCGAGTTGGATGAGATCGTTGCGGGAGAGGTCGTTGCGGCCCGAGACCTGCCAGAGTCCCGTGATGCCGGGCCGCACGTCGAAGCGGCGGGTGGCCCATCCTTCGACCACCGACTCCTGGGGAATGAACGGCCGGGGTCCGACGACCGACATATCCCCTCGGAATACGTTGATGAACTGAGGGATCTCGTCGATCCCGGTCCGCCGCAGGAAGGCGCCGAACCTGGTGATCCGGCCCTGCTCGGCCAACTTGCCCCGAACTTCGTGGAGTGGACGGTCCTGTCCTTCCACCGCACGCTCACTGCTCCCGCCGGAGCTGCCCTCAGTGCCCACGGTCATGGACCGGAACTTCATGACCGTGAACGGTTCCCGGTGCCGACCGATCCGGACCTGCCGGAAGAGGACCGGCCCCGGTGAGCTCAGCTTGACCCCGATGGCCACGATCAGGAGGAGGGGAAAGGTGACGAGCAAGACGACCGAGCTGATGCAGAGGTCGAAGGCCCGCTTCATCATTTGGTCCCACGCGCTCAGGTGAGGCCGGGCCACCTCTAGGAAGGGCATCCCGGCCAGGTCGGTCAGGCGAGACCGCCAGCTCATGAGCTCGTAGTAGTGCGGCACCATGGCGATGTGCACGGAGTTCTGCAGTTGCCGATAGGTGTCCAGAGACTCGTTCGTGAACGGCTCTCCGGCTGCCACCAGGATCCGGTGCACATCGAGCTGCTGGCACAGCATGGGCAGATCGCGTACGTGGCCCAACGCACCGGCATCGACGATATCGCCGTCAACGGCCCGGCCCACCAGCGTCATGCCGGCATCCTGGCTGACGCTCGTGATGATGCGGTCCACCAGGTCCCCCGCACCGACGACGAGGACCCGGGTGGTGGTCAGGGCGTGCAGGAAGAACCTCATGGCGATGCGGCCGACGCTGATCACGACGATGGCGACGATGACCGCCATGACGAGTTGGGTGGTGAAAGGCTCGGTGGCCCCGAATATCCCGTGGAGCAGCGAGCTCGTGGCGAGAGCCAGCACGCACCCCGCTCCAACCCCGAAGGAGATATCCCGCATTTCCAGGAAGGCGCTCGGCTGCAGGCGTTGATGCGTGACGCGGTACATGCCGCCGAGGGCGAGCGCAATGACCACCGCCACCGGAAAGAAGCTGTCGACTGAGATGTTCCGGGCCAGAAGTTGGAAGGAGTTTGCCCGAACCGACGAGAGCACCGACAGGAGGACCAACGCCAGAGGCAGAGCGATGCAGGCACAGACGAAGTCGGCGCAAACTTGGAACATGACAAGTTCCCGATCCGTGATGGAGCGGCGCTTCACAGCCGTGTTCGGATCAGGAGATTGGCCCGGCCCTTTCAACGTGGGTGGTAGGGCGAAATTCGAAGCGCTGGCGCCACCCGTGGCAGACGTCGACTCGGCGGATCCCGTGCGGTGATTGACGATACTCAATGACAACCCCCAAGTCCGATTCAGTGAGGGGGGACGAGCAACTCCTCACGACCCTTACGGGGACAACGGTCCGCAGTCGATGAACTGGCGATTTCTTTGTAAAGACTACTGCTCGGAGTGCCCGGCGGACGCTCATCGGGTCCTGGGTTCCCCGTGGCGCTCAGCCTCCACCCCCCATGGCATGGACGCCGCCGTCCACATGGATGATCTCCCCGGTCGTCATCGGGAGAAGGTCGCTGAAGAGGGCCAGGCAGCCCCGGGCCACCACGTCCGAGTCATGAACGTCCCAGCCCAGGGGCGCCCGGTCGGCCCAGGTGTCCTCAAAGGCGGAGAAACCGGGGATCGACTTGGCCGCCATGGTCCGCACCGGTCCGGCCGCCACCAGATTGACCCGGATCCCCTGGGGGCCGAGCTCCCGGGCCAGGTAGCGGGTCAGAGACTCCAGGGCCGCCTTGGCCACGCCCATCCAGTCATAGACGGGCCACGCCACCGTGGCGTCGAAGTCCAATCCGACCACCGAAGCCCCTCCATCCATCCCGGCCGCCGCCAGCAGGGGCAGGAAGGCCTCGACCAGCGCCTTGAGCGAGTACGCCGATACGTTGAGTGCCACCGACACATCATCCCAGCCGGCCGCGAACATCCCGCGGCCCAGGCAGGCGGCCGGAGCGAAGCCGATGGCATGGAGCAGGCCGTCGAGGCGATCCCAGCGCTCGCCCAGGGCGGCACCGGCGGCGGCGAGTTGCTCGGGCGAGGTCACGTCGATCTCAAGGACTTCCGGTTCGTGGGGGAGCTTGCGGGCCGTCCTCCTGGTCAGGGACAGGGCCCGGCCGGCCCCGGAGAGGACGACTTCCGCCCCCTCTTCCTGGGCCTGACGGGCGACGGCGAAGGCCAGTGAGGCGTCGGTGAGCACGCCGGTGATCAGGAGCCGTTTTCCGTCCAGGAGTCCCATCAGGTCCACGAGGTTATGCGACAGTAGGTGCGTGCACGTGGGAATTCTGGGAGGGACGGGCCCGGCCGGGCGGGGCCTGGCGGTCCGATTGGCTCAAGCGGGCCTGCAGGTCACCCTGGGCTCCCGCCAGGCCGAGCGCGCCGCCGCGGTGGCGGCGGAGGTGGTGGCCAGGTGGCCCGACCAGGGCCTGGCGGTCGCCGGGGCGGACAACGAAGGTGCGGCCGGGGCGGACCTCGTCGTGGTGGCGACCCCGTGGGACAGCGCCACCTCCACCGTGAAGCCGCTGCGTGGGATCCTGCAGGGCAAGGTGGTCATCTCCATGGGCAACGCCCTGGTCAAGGAGGGCCGCGAAATGTTGGCTCTCGTCCCGCCCCGGGGATCGGTGGCGGCGGCGGTGCAAGCGGCCCTTCCGGCATCGTTGGTGGCGGCGGCCTTCCACCATCTCCCGGCTTCGGAAATGGAGGATCTGGACTCGGGGTTGGAAGCAGACGTGCTCGTGTGCTCCGACCACCCCCAAGCCACGGAGACCACCGTGACCCTGATCGACATGATGCCGGGCCTGCGACCGCTCAATGCGGGGAGCTTGAGCCAGGCGGCGGCCATTGAGGCGTTCACCGCCGTCTGTATCACGCTGAACATCCGGCACCGGGCGCACTCGACGGTCCGGATGGCCGGAATTTAGGAATGCGCATTTACGACACGGCCCGGCGGGAAGTGGTGGCTTTCGACCCGGGACCATTGGTGACCCTCTACTCGTGCGGCATCACTCCTTACGACGCCGCCCATCTGGGGCACGCCTCGGTGTATCTCGCCTTCGACATGCTGCAGCGCCACCTGCACGACGCCGGCCACGACACGCGGTGCGTGCGCAACGTGACCGACGTCGATGACGACATCCTCCGCAAGTCCCGCGAGCTCGGTGTCCACTACTTGGATCTGGCAGCCGAGGAGATGGCCCGCTTCGACGCCGATATGGGACTGTTGAACCTGTTGCCGGTGTTCTCCGAGCCGCGGGCGACGTCGGCCATCTCCGAAATCCTCTCGATGATCGGGGCGGTGCTGGAATCGGGCCACGCCTACGAGTCCGGAGGTTCGGTCTACTTCGAAGTGGCAAGTTTCTCCGCCTTCGGGCGGATCAGCGGGTTCGGGCGGGAGAAGATGCTCGAGCTGGCGGCGGAGAACGGCGGGCGCCCCGACGACCCCTACAAGCGAGATCCGCTGGATTTCGTCCTGTGGCAGCCGTCGCTGCCCGACGAGCCGGCGTGGCAATCGCGCTGGGGACCGGGTCGTCCCGGTTGGCACATTGAGTGCTCTGCTCTGGTGCTGCGCGAGCTGGGGGAGACCATCGACATTCACGGAGGAGGCCGCGACCTCGTCTTCCCCCATCACGAGTGCGAGACGGCCCAGTCCGAGTCGGTGACCGGCAAACCGTTCGTCAAGGTGTGGTTCCATGTCGGACTGGTCGGATTGGGGGGCACCAAAATGTCCAAGTCGTTGGGCAACCTGGTCTTCGTGGGCGATCTCTGCCAGGAATGGGACCCGGCGGCCGTGCGGTTGGCGCTCCTGGCCCACCACTACCGCGCCGACTGGGACTGGCAGACCGGCGAGGACATGGGGGCAGCGGCTTCGCGGTTGGCCCTCTGGTCGAGCGCCCCGGACGGTGACGGTGCGCAGGGCGTGGCCGCGGTGCGGGCTGCGCTCGACGACGACCTGGACACGCCGGCCGCGCTGGGCGGCCTCGATGCCGAGGCCATGGCCGGGCGGCCGGTGGCTGACGGGGCCAGGTTGTTGGGGATTGAGCTGTAGACCTCACAGGGCGATGCGCGTGACGCCGGGGAGTACGCCTACGAGCCCTTCCTCTCCGCCACCGCCACCGCCATCAGCCGATGGGTCGGGGTTCTCCGGGCTGGCCGGGCAGCAATACGGCGCGATCGGGCGTGTAGGCAAGGAGAGGTTTGACGGCCAGGGTGACGCCGGTGGTCAAGAGGATGACCTGCCAGACCCAGATGGAGAAACCGAAGGTGAGCCCGGGGTTCATGACGTCCCGCCTGACGTAGGCGAAGGAGACCAGGGCAAGCCACGCGACGTGGTAGGGACGGCTTCGACCCGCAACTGCGGCTCGAAGGGTGAGCAACAGGGCCATTACGATGAATGAGTAAGGGAGAATTTCGCGCCATTGCAGTGAGGAGAGCTTCGGACTGAACGCCAATGTCGTCAGGGCGAGCCAAGACACAAGTTGTCCGCTGATCTGACCACGAACGACGTCGAGCAGGACGAACGAAACGGCGAAGGCCATGAAGTAGTACGCGAAGAGATTCTGCTCGAAGACGAGCCGGAGCGCGAGCGACGTGGCTATGAGTGAAACGAGGGGGACCGGTTCGCGCACGGCCGGTCCGAGCCGGCGCACCGCCCATCCGGCCAGCGCCACGGAAAGAAGGATCGGGAGGAACCGGGACACAGAGACCAGGAGCGCTCCTTTGAGATGCAGCTCCCACAGGACCGTCCCCCCGAGTCCCGGAGCGTTGCCCGTGCCGATCAACAAAACGGCGAGAATGCGTCCCGAGGTGATGGCAAGCATCGGGACAAGGACAAGCGATGCCGCCCCTATTGCGGCGAGAGCGAACCTCAGGCGCTGTTTCGACGGTGCGATGACGACAATGGGAGCGAGTATCAACAAGGCAAAGAACTGCGACGTGACAGCCAGTCCGAGCAGCATGCCGGCCCAGGCCCACCGTCGTCTCTGCGCGCAGGCCAGGCCCATGAAGGTCAAACCCATGACAACAAGGTCCTGAGGGTGAAAGTCCTCGGACAGCGGCGCCATGACACATGGGATCACTGCCAGGAGAACGAGAGTGGCCGGCTCCCACCAGCAACGCCCCCGGCCCGAAGCCCGCAGGAGTACGACCACACCGGCCAGGAGTGCGAGCCAACTCAGGTACCCGAGCCGGGTCGTGGACCAGAACGCTCCCGAGCGGTTCGCCCAGCGGGTCATCGCTCTGATCGCGGTCGAACAGTGTGGGCCCAGCGCGCTCTGGGAGGGGAACGCGACGTGGTGACCGATCCGGGCCAGAGCGGCGAAGGCGCCTGAAATCAGTGGCCAAAGCGGCGCCGCGGCCGGACTTGCCGCGTGGTGGAGCGTGGCCTCGGAGAGGTAGGTGCAGGCCAGGTGGCCGTGAGCTATGGCCCACGTCAAGTAGACGGATTCGACGGCGTCTCCGTTTGCCGGCCCGCCCGAAAGACGGACCAAACCCACAAAGACGGCGATGCTGGCCAACCAAGCGAGCGCACACCACCCGTTCGACAGAGGCCGGTTGAGACGTGAGACCCAGACTGTGACCGGATGGGCATCAACGTCGTCAAGGGGCGGCGTCATGTCAAGTCTGTGGACAATCGGAGCGCACGCGTAAGGGTACATTCAATGTGCAGAAACTAAAGCTGGCCGAGCGCGGGTGGTGGGCTAACCGACATGAGCGATCGGACGGCCGACCTGGCACCGAAGGAAGCCGTCTTGTCCCGTCGAGCGATCGGCAATGGACGCGTGAGGAGTGAGCCACTGCCGAGTCTGCGGTGTCAGGTACCTTTGGTCACGTGGGGCGTCTTCGCCGTGACAGCGGAATGCGGAACCGCACCAGGGGAGGAGGGCGAACCCGGGTGAGCCTGCCCGCTCCCCCGCCCGACGCCGTTCCGCATGGCGCGCGGAAGCCGATCTCGTGGCTTGATCGGACGCTCTCGGCAAGATGGTGTGCGCTGGGCTGGATGATGTCCGTAACCACCTTCCTGGGACTCATGAGGCTCCTGGGCGGACCGGCGACCGGTGACTCCCCCGAGACCATTTATGCGACGTGGGCCATTGCCCATGGAAAATTTGCGTGCGCCTACCCTCCCCCGACGACACTTCACTTCTATCCTCTCTTTCGGCCCCAGCCGCCCGCACCTCCGCTCTGGCCGCTGCTCTCTGGCGGATTCGCCGCCTTGCTGCGCATCGGTCATCGGATCCCGTTCCCCTCCGGGGGCGCTCTCGGGCCGCACTGCGCGACGGCGTTTGACGCCATCTACCGTTGGGCAGGGGAAACTCGCGCCACCTTGCCCACGGTCGGGCTCGGGTACCTGAGTTGGCTCGTGCTGATGGCCGGGGTGATTGCGCTCCTGCGGTCTTCGGGTCGCGGGCGCTGCGGCTGGGAGCCGGCGACGCTGGTACTGCTGGCGTGTCTCCCGCCCCTCTGGATGCCCTTGTTGAACCTGTTTCACCCCCAAGACCTCATGGCCGTCGGGTTGGCTCTCGGTGGCCTGGCCTGTGCCCGGCGAGGATGGTGGGCCTGGGCAGGTGGGCTGCTCGGACTGGCGTTCACGTCTCAGCAGTTCGCGGTGTTGGTCGCCGCTCCACTGTTGGTCATGGCGCCGTGGAACCGGCGGCTGAGGTTCGCCGGGAGCGCCATCGCTGCCGCGGCACTCGTCACGGTCCCGATGATTGCGGTCACTTCGGGACGCGCCCTCAGGGCGACGGTCCTCGGGTCTGGCAATACCCTGTCGTTCGGAGGAACGGTGCTGTGGGAACTGCATCTTCACGGGACGCCACTGGTCGCCGTATCCCGGCTTCTGCCGATCGCCCTTTCCGTGGCGCTGGCATGGTGGGCGGTGAGACGGCTGGGCGCGACCGTGCGCGAACCAGTGCCTCTGGTCTCCGTCATTGCCATCTCCCTCAGTCTCCGTCTCGTCTTCGAACAGAATCTCTTCGGGTACTACTTCATGGCTCTCGTCGTGTCGCTCGTCGTGCTTGACGTGATCGGCGGGCAGATCCGCGGGCCACTGGTGGCTTGGCTGGTTCTGGTGTTTCTTGCCTTCATCCTCGTGCCGATCGGACTGGCGCCCAATGCCGAGCCATGGGGGCTCCAAGCGGACGGGGCGCTCCGCCTGGCGGCCGTTGCGGCCGCCGTCTTGTTCATCGTGCTCAGTGTCGCCCGCGCTCGGTTCCGCCCCTCTCTGCTGGCTTGGTCCGTGCTGGTGGTTGTGGCCTTTTCCCGTTGGCCACCTTGGATGGACCTCCCGTTGCGCCATCAACTCCCCTTGTGGTTCTGGCAAGTCGTACTGGTGGCCACCGGCGCCGCCCTCGCCGCCGGACCGCTGGTCTCGTCGGTGCGGGTTCATGGGCGGGTGAAGCCTTCATTGACCGACGTCGACGAGGATGTTGCGCTGTCGGTGTGAGACAGGGGGACGGTGAGGGGGAACGGCCCTACGGTCATTCAGAACTGGGGAGATTGGCGCCTATTTAGGGCGAACCGGGGACCGTTCCTCTCGTGTCGCCGCCACCAAACGAAGTCACATTCGACCTTGAAGAAGCCCGGGAACTTCTGATCGCGCTGGAAGAAGGTTGCGAAGTCGTGAGCTCAACTGACCGCCTTTCTGTCTTGGCTCAGTTGGAGCAACAACTTCTCGTGTTGACCCATAAGCTGGGACTTGAAGAAGGTGGGTCCGATGCCGACTGAGCTCTTGAGAGCACCTGAAGCCGCACGCCGGCTGGACATGCCAACGAAAGACCTCTTCCGTCTCGTCTTCGACGGCAAGATCCGCTATGTCATGGAGCGTGGCATCGTGCATTTCACTCCGGACTCACTCGAGGAGTACCGGGCCAACTCCGCCTGAGAGGTCGGGAGCCGGCAAGGCCGTCCACTACTCTGGTGAACCCAGGTCCCGGAGAGGAGAGATCCCCCGGCCGAATGAGAAAGGGTGAACGATGGCCGCCGTCATTTCGGTTGTGCTTCCCGACGGTTCGCAGCGGGAGCTGGCCGAGGGGACGACGGCGGCGGAGCTCGCCCGGGCCATCGGCTCCCGATTGGCCAAGGCGGCCGTCGTGGCCATGGTCGACGGGCACGAGGTGGACCTGGCCACACCCCTGAGCGACGGGGCCCAGGTGGCCATCGTGACCGCCGACTCCGACGCCGGTCGGGACGTGCTCCGCCACTCCACCGCCCATGTGCTGGCCCAGGCGGTGCTGCGGCTGTGGCCGGGCGCCCAGTACGCCATCGGGCCGGTCATTGAGAACGGCTTCTACTACGACTTCGCCCTTCCGGGCGGCGCCCGTTTCAGCGACGACGACCTGGAGCGGATTGAGACCGAAATGCGGGCCATCATGGCGGAGGACCAACCCTTCGTGCGGCACGAGCACGCGCTGGCCGACGGGCTCGCGCTCTTCGCCGGGCAGCCCTTCAAGCGCGAGATCATCGAATCCGTCGGCACCGGGGCCGAGGAGGTGGATGCCGCCGGTTCGGTGGTCAGCACCTACTGGAACTCGGACACCTTCTTGGACCTGTGCCGGGGCCCCCACGTCCCCTCGACGGGCCGCCTGGGCCACTTCAAGCTCATGCGGGTGGCGGGCGCCTACTGGCGGGGCGACGAGAAGCGGGCCCAGCTGCAACGGATTTACGGGACGGCCTGGGAGTCGGAGAAGGCTCTGGCGGCCCACCTGCACCAGCTACAGGAGGCCGAGCGCCGCGACCACCGCAAGCTGGGGGCCGAGCTCGACCTGTTCAGCTTCCCCGAGGAGATCGGATCCGGTCTGGCCATCTTCCACCCCAGGGGCGGCACCGTCCGCCGGATCATGGAGGAGTACTCCCGCCAGCGCCATGTGGAATCGGGCTACGAGTTCGTCAACTCGCCCCACATCACCAAGAGCGAGCTCTTCGAGATCTCGGGCCACCTGGACTGGTTCGCCGACGGCATGTACCCCCCGATGGAGCTCGACGGGGGGGCGCAGTACTACCTCAAGCCGATGAACTGCCCGTTCCACATTCTGGTGTTCAAGAGCCACCAGAGGTCGTACCGGGAGCTGCCGATGCGCCTCTTCGAGTTCGGGACGGTGTACCGCTACGAGAAGTCCGGCGTGGTGCACGGATTGACCCGGGTGCGCGGCATGACCATGGACGACGCCCACATCTTCTGCACCCGGGAGCAGATGGGTGCCGAGCTGGTGCGGACGTTGCACTTCGTGCTGGACCTGCTGCGCGACTTCGGGCTCTCCGAGTTCCACCTGGAGCTCTCGACCAAGCCGCCCGGAAAGGCCGTGGGCTCCGACGAGGACTGGGACGTGGCAACCGAGACGCTCCGGAGCACGGCCGCGCAGATGGGACTGCAGGTGGCGATGGACGAGGGCGGGGGAGCGTTCTACGGCCCGAAGATCAGCGTGCAGGCCCGTGACGCCATCGGCCGCACGTGGCAGATGTCGACGGTGCAGCTGGACTTCCAGCTCCCCGAGCGCTTCGCGCTGGAGTACGTCGGTGCCGACAACGCCCGCCACCGGCCGATCATGATCCACCGGGCCCTCTTCGGATCGGTGGAGCGCTTCATGGCCGTGCTGATTGAGCACTACGCCGGCGCGTTGCCGACGTGGCTCTCCCCCGAGCAGGTGCGGGTCATCCCGGTGACCGATGCCCACGCGGGCTACGGGCAGACGGTGGTGGAGGCCTGCACGGCGGCGGGCCTGCGGGCCTCGCTGGAGACGAGCGGGGAGAAGCTGGGCGCGCTGATCCGCCGGGCCAAGCTGGCGAAGATCCCCTACGTGCTGGTGGTGGGGGACGACGACGTGGCCCATGGCACGGTGGGGGTGAACCGGCGCGGGTCGGATGCCAAGCCGGACCGCGGGGTCAAGGTGGCGGAGTGCGTGGCCGATGTGGTCGATGAGGTGGCGCGCAAGGGCGTGCCCGAGGACCGGTGAGCCTTCAGAACCTGTGGGCGGGGTGGCGTAGCGAGTACATCGTCGAGGCCACGGCTCGGGAGCGTGGGGCGGGGTCGGCGCACCAGGTGGAAGCGTGCGTGTTCTGCCGGTTGGCGGACAGCGGCGCCCCCTCGGAGGAGAACCTGGTGGTGTGGCGGGGCGACGGCGTCTTCGTGGTGATGAACGCCTATCCCTACGCCAGTGGCCATGTGCTCGTGCTGCCCGAACGCCATGTCTCCGGGTTGGGTGAGCTGACGGATGCTGAGTCCGCCGCGCTGTGGTCGGCGACGCGGGGCGCGGTGGCCGCCATCGAAGCGGCCTACGACCCCGACGGGTTGAACATGGGTGCCAACCTGGGCCGGGCGGCCGGGGCCGGGCTGCCCGCACACGTCCATCTCCACGTCCTGCCTCGGTGGTCGGGCGACACCAACTTCATGACCTCGGTGGCCGGAATCCGGGTGATGCCGGAGACCTTGCAGCAGGCCTGGCGCAAGGTCAGCGGGGCCTGGCCGGCCTGAACAGGGGAGCGGGCCACCGGCGGTGCCCAGGGCACGCGGGTCGTGCATGGGAAGCTGGGGCGTGGTCACTCGGGTCAAGGGACTGCGGCGGTCGTGGTCGCTCCTGCGGTACCTCTTGGGCTTCGGACTGGTGGCCGTGGCCGTCTGGGTGCTCTGGTCGCACAGCTCAGAGCTGGCCGGGTTCTCCCAGGTCCTGGGCAACCTCAACTGGTGGTGGATCGCGCCGGCGATCGTGCTCGAGCTGGCCTCGTACATCTGCTTCGCGGGGATGCAGTACGAGCTCCTGCGCAGCGGGCACCTCCGGGCGCCCCCTTGGCCGCTCCTCAAGATGAGCTTCGCCTCGCAGGCCCTGGCCAATTCCCTGCCGGGAGGGAATGCCGTCTCTTCGGTCTACGGGTTCCGCTGGTACCGTCGGTTCGGCGCCGACAGCACGCTGGCGGCCTGGGCCCTGATCGGCACGTTCGTCGGATCTATGGTCACCCTGTCCCTGGTGGCCGTCCTGGGGTTGGCCGTGGCGGCGGACGAAGGCGCCTCCCTCGACCTCGTTCCGGTCCTCATCGGCGCCTTCGTCGTCACCGTGGCCGTGGGGGCGTTGTTCGTCTACGAGCGACCGCTTCACTCGGTCGTGGGCGGAGCGGTCAGTGCCTCGCGGGCCCTGACCGGCCGACCCCGGGGCGACGCCACGGTGCAGATCGAACGGATCATGAAGTGGATGACCGTGGTCCGGCTCGGATGGAAGAGCATCGGTCGCATCGTGCTGTGGGGGACCTCCAATTGGCTGCTCGACTGCGCATGCTTCGCCCTCATCTTCCTGGCCATCCGGGCGCCGATCCCCTGGGAGGGGCTCTTGCTGGCCTACGGTGCCGGCCAGCTGGCCGCCACCCTCCCGATCACCCCGGGTGGACTGGGTGCGGTCGAGGGGAGCATCACCGTGGCCCTGGTGGCCTTCGGGGGTGCCCAGTCGACCACGGTCGACACGGTGCTCATCTACCGGTTCGTCAGCTTCTGGTTCATCCTCGTCATCGGTTGGGCGTTCATGGGCGAACTGGCGCTCCAGGTGCGGGCGGGACGCTGGAACCGCCGGGCGATGGCCAGCGACAATGAGGCCGGACCGAGCGTCTTCACGCCGGCACTGTCGGGAGTGGTCCGGTGACGGCGACGAAGCGGGGGCGTCCGTCCGCGCTGGCGGCCCTGGTGCTCCTGGCCACCGTGGCAACCGGGTGCACGTCGGCCCGCAGCACCCTCGGCTCGTCAGGGGACACGTGTTACACCGCCCTGCCCACCGCCTTCCAGGCGGTGGGGCCGGACAGCCGCATGGCGGGTGTACGCGGGTTCACCCTGGGGCAGCTCAGGCTGGTGGCACCGCATCTGTACCAGGCGATCTCCCCGGGCCGGTCTCCCGCCCAGCAAGTCTGCGTCGTCGCCTTCATCGGGACCTTCACCCGAGCCACGGTGTCCAGACCCTTGGGCCGACCCTCGGGCGGGTTGGCCGTGGTCGTTTCGGCGAACCCGACCCAGGAATTGCTGGGCACCGTCATCTTCAAGCGGGCGCCACTGGACTTCGGGCGCTTCCACGCCGGCTGACCATGGTGGCCCTGCTGGCGTTCTAGCGGATTTCGACCCATTCGTCAGTGTTTGCCAAGCCGCTCGACGTGGTCACGGCCGGTTCCATTATTGAGGAGTGGCTGTCGCAATCGGCAGCACTGGTCGTCCAACCCACCCTGCGTCATCTGGCCGTCCTGGGCGGACTCCTGGCCTCGTCGGGCTCGGGGGCGAATCTCGTGAACGACGCCCACTTGGCGGCCCGGGGGGTAGCGCCGGGCTCAGGCCTGGGCCGGCACGATCGATGCGACCAGATGTTCGGGCACGGGGTCGTAGTGGTCGTAGGTGGCGGTGAAGGAGCCCCGGCCGCCGGTGAGGGCACGGAGGTCGACGGCATAGCGGCTCAGCTCCGCGGTGGGAACGGTGGCGATCACCATCTGATAGCCGCCATCAGCCTGGTCCGTCCCGATGATGCGGGCGCGGCGGGCATGGAGGTCGCCGAGGACATCACCCTGGCAATCGGCCGGGACCGTCACCTCAAGCCTTGAGATCGGCTCCAGCAGAATGGGGCCGGCATCGGCCATGGCCTGGCGGATGGCGGCGGCGGCGGCCATCTTGAAGCTCACCTCGTTGGAGTCGACCGAATGGGCCTTGCCGTCGTCCACCGTGACCGCTATGTCGACGATCGGATAGCCGAAGAGCCCACCGGCGGCCATGGTCTCGACGACGCCCTTCTCGACGGCCGGGATGTACTGGCGAGGGATGGCTCCCCCCACCACCTCGTCGTGGAAGGAGAACCCCTCACCGCGCGGGAGTGGCTCAATCCGCAGATGGCAGACGCCGAACTGGCCGTGGCCGCCGGACTGCTTCTTGTGCTTGCCCTCGGCCTGGGCGGCCGTCGTGATGGACTCCCGGTAGGGGATGCGCAGCTCCTCGCGCTCCACGTGCACATTGTGTTTGCGCTCGAGCCGTTCCAGGGTCACGGCGAGGTGGACCTCCCCGCTGACCCCGAGGACCGTCTGGTGCGTCTCGTCGTCCCGGGTGACCGAGAGGGACGGATCCTCGTCGCACAGGCGACCGATGGCCGACATGAGCTTGTCGTCGTCGGCCCGGGTGGCCGGCTTGACCGCCACCCGCAAGGCGGGTTCGGGCAGTGGAGGACCCGGCACCGTCACGGGCTGGCCCTTGGGGGCCAGGGTGTCGCCGGTGCGGGTCCCGTTGAGCCTCGGGATCGCCACGAAGTCACCGGCCACCACCGCATCGGTCGGCGTGGCCGCCCGCCCGGAGATGGACTGGAGGGCGTGCAGGCGCTCCTCGTCCCGGGATCGGCTGTTGACCAGCACGGTGTCGGTGCGCAGTGTTCCGGACACCACCTTGCACAGTGACATCTTCCCGGTGTGGCTGTCGGTGAAGGTCTTGGTCACGGTCAACAGGGTCTGGCCGGCGGCGTCACAGGGGATCTCGGTCGAAGTGGTGCCGGCCAGGACGGTGAGCGGGCGGCGCGCGCCGGGGGCCGGGCAAAGCTCCTCAATGAGCCGGGCCAGGCGGTCGACACCGACGCCGCTGGTGGCCGAGCAGCACAGGACGGGGAACACGCTGCCCGACGCCACGCCGCCGGCCAGGCTCTCCTCAAGCTCGGCGTAGTCGAGCGTCTCGCCGTTGAGGTAGCGCTCCATCAGGTCGTCGTCACCCACCACGATCCCCTCCACCAGTTGCTCGTGAATGGTGTGCTCCTCGTCGACCAGGTCCTCGGGGATGGGACCTGCCTGGCCGGCGGGGGGGACGGTGCCATCGACCGGAGCGTTGGCCGCGGGCGTCTCGTAGTGGGTCGCCGTGTCATCGAGCAGGTCGATCACGCCGTGGAACTCCGCTTCGGAGCCGATGGGGAGCTCCACCGGGGCCACGCCGGCACCGAAGGTGGCCCGGATGTCGGCCAGGGTCCGGTCGAAGTCGGCCCGCTCCCGGTCGAGCTTGTTGACCACGATCACCCGGGGCAGGCCCATTCTGGCGGCGGCCCGCCAGGCGTCCTCGGTCTGGGCCTGCACCCCGTCGGTGGCGCTGACCACGACGACGGCCAGATCGACGCTGGCCAGTGCCGTGAGCATCTCCGATGCGAAGTCGGCGTAGCCCGGAGTGTCCAGCAGGTTGACTTTGACCCCGTTGACCGTCAGCGGGGCCAGGGCGGTGGAGATGGAGAGCTGGCGCGCCACTTCTTCGGGCTCGAAATCCATGGTGGTGGTGCCCTTCTCCACCGAGCCGCGCCGGGGGATGGCGCCGGTGGCGGCCAGCAGGGCCTCGGCCAGCGTCGTCTTGCCGGCCCCATGGTGCCCGACGAGGGCGACATTGCGGATTGCGGTCGGGTCGTGTGGCACCTGGTCCTCCGTCCGTGCGGCGCTGGCAGTGGTGATGCTGCGTCTTCTGGGCCGAGTGTAGGACGAGGGGCTTCCCGGTGCCCGGGAAAGCGGGGCCATCGTGCCTGGCCGGTGGGGTTTCTCACCAACCGGGGGGTCAGATGATAAACTTTTGTATCTGTTTTGAGGGCGCCACTCTCCCCCTATGCGTGGCGCAGGACGAGGTGCTTCATGTTCGACGGTCGCTGGCGCGGTGCGATCGACCGGTCCACCGGACCGGTTGGGATCGCACTCCATCGCCGAGGTATCACCGCCGACGTGCTCACCGCCACCGGGCTGGTGTCGGCCACCGCCACCGCGTGCGCCGTCGGCACCGGCCACCTTCACCTGGCCATCATCCTGCTGGTGGTGACCGGGCTGCACGATCTGCTGGACGGGCCGGTCGCCAAGGCGGCGGGGACCGCGTCGGTGCGGGGTGCCTTCTTCGACTCGGTGACCGACCGGGTGGCCGACGCCGTCCTCATGGGCGGCGTGTCGTGGTACCTCATCGGTCACGGTGGCGGGCACCTGGCGGTGCTGCCGCTGGCCGTCCTGGGCGCCACCGCGCTGGTCTCCTACGAGCGGGCCAAGGCAGAGTCCCTGGGCCTATCGGCCAAGGGTGGGCTCATGGAGCGGGCCGAACGCATGATCCTGCTCGGCGTGGCCTTCATCGATTCCTCCCTCCTGGTTGCGATCCTGTGGGTGATGCTGGTGCTGATCTCCATCACGGCGATGGCCCGCTTCGTCAAGGTGTGGAATGCCGCCTCGGGCCGGGACGAGGTGATCCGGCGGCGACTCGAGGCCTGGCGCGAAGGACGGGTGGACTCCCGCTGGAGGTCATGGCGTGAAGGTCGCGAAGGCTCGGGCGTGCCGCGCCGGGAGCTCACCCGCACCGCCGGCGCCCCCGTGGGTCGCTGGCGGGCCCGCCGTCAGGAATCGCTGAGCAGCCGATCGGGACGGACCCTGCGGGAGCGCCGCGCCATGAGGGCGCACACCGGGAGCGCTGGCGGTGGCGCTGGGGCACGCGGGGGCAGGGTCCCGAACCGGAACCGAACCGCACGCCGGCCCCCTGCCTGAGCCGGCGCGGCGGGCGCCCGGGCATGAGGCGCCTGCATGGGGGAAGTGAAGGCGGGCTGGCGGTCCACCGCCAGGTACCTGTCGTACCGGGGCCTGGGCACGGCCATGGGACGGATGCCCGAGCCGTTGGCGCGGGGGTTGGCGGGCGGGGTCGCCCGCGTCATGGCCTGGCGGGGCGGTCCGGACCTGCAGATGAACCAGCGCCACATGGGGCGTGTCCTGGGCAGCGAGTGCGCCGACGGCGTACAACCCGACCCCGCACTGGTGCGGCGCTGGAGCCGGCGGACGTTCGCCGCGTACGGCCACTACTGGGTGGACGGGGCGCGCCTGCCCTTCATTGATGAGGAGGGCGTCCGTTCGAGGTTCCGGTTCGCGCGCGGTGGGGAGCTGATCCGGGACGCGGTGGCGCAGGGTCGGGGGGTCGTCATCGCGCTGCCTCACGTGGGGAGCTGGGAGTGGGGCGGCGCCTGGCTGGCGCTCGAGCGCATGCCGATGACGGCGGTGGTCGAGCGCCTGGAGCCCGAGCGGCTCTTCGAGTGGTTCGTGGAGCAGCGGGCGGCCATGGGACTGACCGCGGTGCCCTTGGGCGACGGGTCCGGCGCCGCCATCCTGCGGGCCCTCAAGGAGGGTGCGGTGACCGGGCTGGTCAGCGACCGTGACCTGGTGGGCAACGGCGTGGAGGTCGAGTTCTTCGGGGAGAGGACGACCCTGCCCGGCGGCGCGGCCACCTTGGCCCTGCGCACCGGAGCGGCGTTGCTGCCGGCGGTGGTGTACTCGGGACCGGGGCGTTGGCACACCGGGGTCGTGCACCCTCCGCTCGACACCACCCGGCGCGGCTCGCTGCGGGCCGACGTGGCCCGGCTGACCCAGGAGCTGGCCCACTGCTTCGAGGAGTTCATCCGCCGCCATCCCGAGCAGTGGCACCTCTACCAGCCCAACTGGCCGAGCGATCGACCGTGACGGTGGGGCCGGCGTGAGGATCGCCATGCTCTCGCCGTATGCGCTGTCGCGACCGGGCGGCGTCCAGGGTCAGGTCCTCGGCCTGGCCCGATCACTGCGCGCCCGGGGCCACGCCGTCACCGTCATGGCGCCCGATGGAGGGGCGGGCCGTGTGGCCGGGGGGGCCCGGGCAGCCGGGGGGGCCGGGGGGGCCGGGGGGGCCCGGGAGATCTTCGTCCTGGGCCGACCCACCGGGCTTCGCTCCAACGGTTCGGTGGCCCCGGTGACGATCTCGCCGTGGGCGGCCGTGCGGGCCGAGCGGTTCGTCCGCCGGGGCGGATTCGACGTCCTGCACCTGCACGAGCCCCTGGCGCCGATGGCGTCGTATGGCCTCGCGCTGAGGGCTCCGGTGCCGATGGTGGGGACGTACCACCGGGCGGGCGTCAGCCGGTGGGTGCCCGTGTTCAAGCCGCTGCTCAAGCTGGTCGGGTCACGCCTGCAGGTGCGGGTGGCGGTCTCGGAGGCGGCACGCGAGACCGGCATCCGGTCGAGCGGCGGTGACTACGAGGTCCTGTTCAACGGCGTCGACATGGAGCGGTTCTCCCAGCATGCCCCGGTCAAGGACGACCAGGGGCGTCCCACCGTGCTGTTCCTCGGCCGTCACGAGGCGCGCAAGGGTCTGGGCGTCCTGCTCAATGCGTTCGCATCGGTGGAGCGCCCCGCGGTGCTGTGGGTGGTCGGCGACGGGCCCGATCGCGAGATGCAGCGGCGGCGCCACCCCGAATCGGAGCGGGTCAAGTGGCTGGGCCAGCTGAGTGACGAGGAGGTGGCCGCCCGCCTGAGCGGGGCGGATGTCCTCTGCGCCCCCTCACTGCGGGGAGAGTCGTTCGGCATGGTGGTGCTCGAGGGCATGGCGGCGCGCTGCGCCGTGGTGGCATCGGACCTCGAGGGTTACCGCGCCGCCGCCGGTGGGCACGCCGCGTTGGTGGCGCCGGGTGACGCGGCCGCCCTGGGCCGGGCGCTCCGGGTGGCCCTGGCCGATGCGGTGGAAGGGAGCGGGCTTTCCTCAAAGGAGGCCCTGAATGCCGCCGTCGCGCACGCCCAGGGGTGGTCGATGGACGCGTTGGCCGAGTGCTACCTCAATGCCTACGCCCGGGCGATCGCCCGGTACCGGGCCGGCTAGGGCTGGCAGGTGTAGACGGGATGACCCTCTTCGGCGTTGAGCAATTGGGAGGGGGAGTCGTTGAGCGAGGCCGTGGTCGGCACGGTGATGCAGCGGCTGACGTGGGGGAGCGGCCTTCCCGGAGGAGCGACCTCGCTGGCGAAGGAGGACGACAGGTGGGGCACCGCCTGGACGGCGTCTCCTTGCGCTCGCGGCCCGGCCACCCCGGTGGCGGCTGCCCACAAACCGGCATAGATATGCTCATGGTCGTCATGGCCGAGGAATCCCCCAGTTCTGGAATGACGCCCAAGGATCGTCCCGGTGGCGGTGGCGGTGGCGGTAGCGGTGGCGGTAGCGGTAGCGGTAGCGGCGGCTCCAACGGCGGTGGCTCCAACCGCAACCGCAACCGGAACAGGAACCGGAGTCGCAATCGTGGCGGGGGCGGCCAGGGCCAGAACCGCCCGGGTGTTCGTAGCGGCAACGGCGGCAACGGCAACGGCGGCAACGGCGGTGGCCGCAGCCGGAGCGGTCAGGGCTCCCGCCCGGGCGGGGGTCAGTCCGGGCGGACCCGCACCAGCGCCCCCCGGGCCACGGGGACGGCACCCGAGGTGCTCACCCCCCTGATCATTGAGCCGGGGCTCGGCGCCGCCCAGATCCTCCCCGCCGAGGTGGCGGCCAACCGGCGGCGGGCCGTCATGCTGTGCGAGCGGACCGCCCTGGTCCCCGCCCTCGTCGTGGGGTTGGTCATCGGGCTCGTCCTTTCGCCGGTGATCGGGGCGGCGGCCTTCGTGGTGGTGGCGGTGGGGGTCGGCTTCGGCCTGTGGCGCGTGGCGCCCGCAGTGGCCCTGCGCCGCATCGGTGCCGTTCCCCTGCCCGAGCGCGATCATCAACGACTGGTCAACGTCACCGAGGGGCTGTGTGCGACCTTCGGCCTGCGCATGCCCACGCTGTTCATCGTGTTCGACGCCGTGCCCAACGCCTGCGTGCTCGGTCGCAACCCCGCTTCGGCCGATCTGGTGGTCACCTCCGGCCTGCTGGACACCATGGGCCCCATTGAGCTGGAAGGCGTGATCGCGCACGAGTTGGCCCACGTCAAGCGGGGCGACAACGACATCTCGTCCATCGCGCTCGCCCTGTCCCGCTTCGGGGGTGAGTCCATGCTGCGCCGGTGCGTGGGGGAGAGCAGGGAGTATCGAGCCGACGTCGTGGGTGCGTCCGCGGTGCACTACCCCCGGGGCCTGCTGGACGCGTTGCGCCTGATGATCGCCGCCCCACCTCCCGTCGGCAATTCCGTGTTCAACCCGGACCGCATGGGGGCGACCCGCTGGGTCTGGATCGACCCTTCGGTCGGGCAGCGCGGCGAGCCGATGCCGGTCGGGGATCTCAATGCCACCTCGGTCAGGGCCGCCGCACTGAGCGAGTGGTGAGAAGGGGCGGCCCACCCTCGTAGACTGGCGCGATGACGACCGGAACGTTCACCGTCAAGCGGGGGTTGGCCGACATGCTGCGGGGAGGCGTGATCATGGATGTGGTCAACGCCGAGCAGGCCAAGGTGGCCGAGGACGCCGGGGCCGTCGCCGTCATGGCGCTCGAGCGGGTGCCGGCGGATATCCGGCGCGACGGCGGCGTGGCGCGGATGAGCGACCCGTTGCTGATTGAGGGGATCCAGGACGCGGTCACCATCCCGGTGATGGCCAAGGCCCGCATCGGCCACTTCGCCGAGGCGCAGGTGCTCCAGAGCCTGCAGGTGGACTTCGTGGACGAGTCCGAGGTCCTGACGCCGGCCGACGAGGCGCACCACATCGACAAGTGGCCGTTCACCGTGCCGTTCGTGTGCGGGGCCACGAATCTGGGTGAGGCGCTGCGGCGGATCTCGGAAGGCGCAGCCCTGATCCGCTCCAAGGGTGAGGCGGGGACCGGGAACATTGTGGAGGCCGTGCGCCACCTGCGCGCGATTCTGGGCGCGCTGCGGGCGGTCAGCCAGGCCGATCCGGCCGAGCTCTACGGCTGGGCCAAGGAGTTGGCCGCGCCCGTGGGTCTGGTGCAGGAGATCGCAGCGAGCGGTCGTCTGCCGGTGCCCTTGTTCTGTGCCGGCGGCATCGCCACCCCATCTGACGCCGCGCTGGTCATGCAGCTGGGGGCCGAGGCCGTCTTCGTGGGCTCGGGCATCTTCAAGAGCAGTGATCCGGCCCGCATGGCTTCGGCCGTGGTCGAGGCCACCGCGCATTTCGAGGACGCCGACCATGTGGCCAAGGTCTCGCGCGGCCTGGGCGAGGCCATGCGCGGGCTGGAGGGCGCCGCCGTCGGGGAGCACCTGGCCGACCGGGGGTGGTAGCGGGCGGCGACGGTCGCCCCGTGGTCGGGGTGCTGGCGCTGCAGGGTGATGTGCGGGAGCACGTGGCGGCCTTGGCTGCGGTCGGGTGCCGGAGCCGGCTGGTGAAGCGGGTCGGCGACCTCGGGGGGCCAGGGGGGTCGGGGGGGCCCGGGGGGTCGGGGGGGCGGGTGCGGCGGGATGGGTTGGATGGCCTGGTGCTGCCGGGTGGGGAGTCGACCACTTTGTCCATGCTGCTGGAGTCGACCGGCCTCTTCGATGCGATCGCCGGCCTGATCGCTGAAGGGATGCCGGTGCTGGGCACGTGCGCCGGCCTGGTGCTCCTGGCGACCGAGGTGCTGGACGGCCGCCCGGACCAGCGGACCTTCGGCGTGCTCTCCGCCGTGGTCCGGCGGAACGGCTACGGCCGCCAACAGCAGTCGTTCGAGACCGAATTGGCCTTCGGTGAAGGACCGGCTCTGCCCGCGGTGTTCATCAGGGCCCCGGTGATCGTCAGCCTGGGCGACGACGTGGAGGTCCTGGCCACGTTGGGGAGCGGGCCGGGGAGCGGGCCGGGGAGCGGGCCGGATGCGGGGGCGGTCCTGGTGCGGCAGGGGCCCGTCGTGGCCGCGGCGTTCCACCCCGAGTTGACGCCTGATCGGCGGGTCCACCGGTTTTTCGCCTCCCTGTGCCGTCCTGGCGCCGGGTGCCCGGACCGGGGCCTGGTCCCGGGCCGGGGCGCTCCTTGATGCAGCTGCGCCGCTACGTCCTGACCATCACCTGCCCGGACCGCATCGGCATTGTCGCCGCCGTGACCGGGTTCATCGCCGGCCACGGGGGATCGGTGC
>Ga0307373_10002306_pt1 | contig 34518 bp, 29 predicted proteins | sample OX2MG_FD_202534 | JGI IMG/M metagenome (GOLD analysis project Ga0307373, IMG submission 202534) | Soil microbial communities from Risofladan, Vaasa, Finland - OX-2 | ecosystem: Environmental > Terrestrial > Soil > Coastal area > Acid sulfate soil | place: Finland: Risofladan, Vaasa | collected...
TTGCTCAACGCGAACACCGCCTGATCGACGAGGTTCTCGTCGGGGCGATCGCTGATCCCCCGATAGACGGACCAGGCAACGCCGGCGTGCTCACATGCCTCGGCTACACCGGACGCCTCCATGTCGACTGCCCCGAACCCCGATTCGAGGATGGGACGCCACACTGCCTCGTCGGAGAAGAGGCCATCTGTTGTCATGAGCCCGCCTTCCGCCTTCCGTGGGGGCAATGGATGCGTGAAGTACAGCGGCCCATCGGGGTGGAGGCGCACCTGACTCGGGACCATCAAACTGCCGACGGGCAGCGCCGGATCGAGTCCACCGGCGATGCCGACGACCATGACGTGGTCGAACGGTCCGCTTGCGAGTATCCGCTCGGTGGCCAGACGTGCCACGGCAGGGCCCATGCCGATGACCCCGGCCAGCACCGTCCATTCCCCTGCCGACCCGCTATGGGAGAAGACGGCGTCGTTCTCCGTCCGGGTCAGGGAACCTGCTCGCACCACCGCCTTGAGTTCAGGACGCATGGGCGCCAGTACGGCAACCCGCTTGGTCGGTCGTTCTGACATGGTCACACCCCCATCATGGCCGACCACTCGGTAGCGTGGGAGGCGCAGCCCAGCGGCTGTCAGTCCAGCGAACGAGTCGGAGGAAAGAGATGGCGAGCGCCGAGCAGGTCGTGCGGGACTTTTGTGCTGCAGTGCGTCAACGGGATCCGGAAGTGTTGCGCGCGTTCTTCTCGGAGGACGTCGTGTACCACAACATTCCGTTGGACCCGGCAGAGGGTATCGATGCCACCATGGAGATGATGAACTCCTTTCTCGGCATCTTCGAGGACTTGGAATTCGAAATCCACCATCTGGCGAGCGATGGTTCAACCGTGCTCACGGAACGAACCGACCACTTCACCTCCAACGGCAGGTCGGCCCCGTTGCCCGTCATGGGTGCCTTCCACGTCGTCGACGGGAAGATCACCGCATGGCGGGATTATTTCGACATGGGTCAGGTGTCGACCATTCTCGGTGGGGGTTGAGCTACAAGCCGCAGGCGAAGCGTGAACTCCAAGGATGGAAGCCATAGCGCGCGTACAGCTCCAACGCCACGTTGTCCTGCACGCTCGCCGGGGCCTGATACGGCCAACCTGAAAGCCCGAACGAGCGCCATGTGCTGATCAAGATGCCATAGGCGCCGGACGGCGCCGACGGGCTGTTGTAGCGATCACCCGACTCGTGCACCCGTATACACAGCCAGTCCGCAGTGGCGACGCTGTTTGCATCGGTCACCGGCACTGGAGCGGGCGGGGCGACGGGCGGAGTTGTTGTCACCGACGGCGCCGTGGTGACGATTGTGGATTTTGGAGCCTCGAGAAGTCTCGGCTTTGTGACAACGGGTTTCGACGCCATTGTTGTGATTGTTGGTGGTGTTGTCGTCGTTGTGACGACCGGCAGGTTTACCGGAATGGAAAACCCTGCCAATGCTGAGTCGGAGAGCGTCGCACGCACAGGTGCGTGCGTGGTGCTGCCCTCGGCCGAAGCGGCTTGTCGGGTACCCAGCGTGAAAATACCTGTAGTCAATCCTGTGATGACGGCTATCGCCGTTGTGAGTGCAATGCGGATCCGCACGGCACCTCCCTTCGTCGGGCGCGCGAGGGCGCCAGGCTCTGCTCGGTGGGGGCGGGCTCCGGCCATTGCATACGCGCCCCGAACGGAGAGCGGGAAGGCGTCGTCCGTTCTGGCTTTGTGCCGCAGGGTGTGCGGCCGGTTGTGTGAAGGCCCGGGGGTTGTCCTCGGTGTGTCCTCGCTTTTCGATTTTCAGGCCGGTCCAGGTGGACAGGCGTGCCACGACCCCGACAGGTCTGTGGAAGGTCCGAACAACATCACTTTCCGGGAAAATCTCGTTTGACGGCTCCACCCATCGACCAGAAAGTGTTTCTTCGTTTTGTGACGAGGACTGTAGCAGGAGGCGGCAAAAGCGCAAGCGCTGGCGGCAAAAAGCCCAACGACCAGGAGGTATGGGATCAAAGCTTGTGAAGGTTTTCACAATACGGGCCCACGGGGAGCGCGATTTGCGTCAATACGGGATGGTTGAAGCGACGGTTATTGCCCAAAGCAGATTTGACAAGCGCCGACGTGCATCCCCGGAATGGATTGGTGTACGAACGTCCCAGCGTGCTGCAGGTTTCCGGTACGGCGACGCAAGCCCCGCAACAGGGAGGAACTCAGCCGAACGTGAAGTCGTAGGCCTCCACGCCAGGTGTAAAGCTCAGGTTGAGCTGACCGGTCGTCAACGTTCCTCCTGAGAACAACGTGTAGAGGCGGGGTACGCCACCCACGTGCATGGTGGACAGATTCCTCCCGTTGAAGGAGATATCGACGGTTCCGGACCCACCCATGACGAGGTACACGTCATTGGCCACGAAGTGAAGATAGATCTGTGCGTCGCCTCCCGATGTCGCTTCCTGCGCATGGACCGTCCATGTTCCATTGAACGCAAAGCTGTTGATGGGGACCGGGTTGGGGGCGTTGTACACCAGTGGTGTGTCGTGCACGATAGGAGTCCCGACGGCATCTTGCTCTTCCTGGTAGCCGACGTAGCTCTCCGGGGTGGTCTGGTTGATCGGCGTTTTGTTCGCAACATCGGTGCGGGGCGGTAGCGACGTGACGCCTGTGGCCGTGAGCAGCGCGCGTATGTCGCTCTCCATGGTCGAGTACCCACCTTCACCGAAGTCGTAGGCGCGCACGTCGCCGGTTGGATCGATCAGATACTCGGCCGGCCAGTATTCGTTGTTGTAGGCGTCCCAGGTGTCGTAGTTGTTGTCGATTGCGACGGGGTAGTCAATGCCAAGATGCCCCGCCGCGCTGCGAACGTTCGAGACAACGTGCTCGAAGGCGAACTCGGGTGTGCTGACCCCGACGACGACGAAGCCGTCCTTCTTGTAGTCGTTGTACCAGCCTTCGACGTGCGGCAGCGAGCGCTGGCAATTGATGCAGGAGTAGGTCCAGAAGTCGACCAGGACCACCTTGCCCTTGAGCTGGGCCAACGAGAGCGGCTTGTCCCCGGGCGTATTCAGCCAGCTGACGATACCGGTGAAGTCCGGCGCCAGGCCCAACTTCGGCAGCGTGGCCATCTTGGCCACGGTCGCCGCTTTCTTGGCGAATTGGTTGGCGTGCTCACCGCTGATCGATCGCAGCTGTTTGGCGATGGAGCCGTTGCTCTCGATGTGATTCTGCAGCGCCGAGGTGTAGCCCGGCACGTCCCGTTGTAGCGGGTCAAGGAGGTGGAGCGCGATCGCAAGGGTGGTTACGGCGAGGATGGCGCCGGCTGCGCGGCGGACTGCCGGCAGGTGCGTGCGCACCCTCTTCCAACTGAAAGTGGCGCGTTGGGCGATGATGGCGAAGATGAGGAGGGGGAACGCCGCACCGACAGCGTAAAACAGGGTGACAAAAAGCGACGATGCATTGATCCGGTGTTTGGCGGCCGCGGTCGCGATGGCCCCAAGGACTGGACCTGCGCAAGGGAAGAAGACGAGGCCCAAGCTGAGCCCGAGGACAAATCCACCGCCGGCGTCGGCGTAGCGCGAAGCCCCGAGGCGGCTGAAGGGCTTCTCGATCCACTCCCCCACGATCGAGAACATGAGACCGATGGCCAGGAGGGACAGGAGCCCGATTCCCAACCAGAACAGAAAGTTCTGTGGCAGGCCGAGTGCGCTCAGCACGGTGACGCCCAGCAACTCCGCGAGGCTGAAGCTGACCACAAGCCCGCCGATTATGGCGTAGGGCCGGAACTTGCTCGTCCCGGTGGAGCCGCCGGCCACCACGACGGGAAGTACGGGGACGATGCAGGGCGAGAGCCCGGTTATCAGTCCGCCGAGAAAGGCAACAGCGAGCAGCTCAGCCATGATCGACCGACACCCCCCTGCGGCGCTGCTGCACTGACGTCCCTCCCCATTCTCCCCAGCAGGAGAAGATATCGGCGCAGGTCGTCGAGAAATCGTCGCCCCGATTGCGAGAATCACGCCGTGGAGAAGCAGACTGTCGCGAAATGATCAACGTCCACTTCGTCTACCTCGGGGCCGCCCTCGGCGCTGTCGGATCCTTGGTCTACGTCCGGGACACGTTGCGTGGCACGACGCAGCCCAACCGGGTGACCTGGCTCCTCTGGGCATTCGCCCCGCTCCTGGCCTTTGCGGTGGAACTCCATTCAGGAGTCGGTTTGCGCACGCTGACGACCTTCGTCATCGGCTTCATGCCCCTTCTCGTGTTCATCGCGTCATTCCACAACGCAGCTGCGGTATGGAAGATACGGCGCGTCGACTATCTCTGTGGAGCCATGTCGCTCGCCGGCACTGCGGCGTGGCTGGCCACCCGCAACGGTGTCGTGGCCATCATCGCTGCCATCGCGGCGGACTTCTTGGCCGGGATCCCAACTATGGTGAAAAGCTGGTCCAATCCGGAGACCGAGACGGTGATGTCGTATATCGGTGCGGTGCTCAACTCCGGCATTCTGTTGCTCACGATCCACCATTGGACAACGGAAGTGGCCGCATTTCCGCTGTTCATCTTCATCATCGCCTCCGTGCAGGTCGTCGTGGTCGGATTCACGCTGGGACCCCGCCTGCGCCGCGCCCGCGCCCACCACCGCGGTGCCGTCACTCCAATGACCATCGATCAGACCCCGACCAGTCGCGATATGCCCGCGCCTGGTAGCAATTGACTCTGACGAAGTCCGACCACAAGGAGCCGACCGTGCCCACCGCACACGTCAACGGGATCGACATCGAGTACGTGACGAGCGGGGATCGGGATGATCCCGCACTTCTCCTGGTGATGGGATTGGGCTCACAGTTGATTGCCTGGCCCCACATGTTCGTCGAGCAATTGACCGCCCGCGGCTTCTTCACCATCCGGTTCGACAACCGCGATGCCGGGCTCTCGACAAAGTTCGAGGGTATGCCCGATTTCCTGGCCCTCTTCAACGGTGACCGCAGTTCAGCGCCCTACCTGGTGGACGATATGGCCGAAGACGCACTCGGATTGTTGGACGCATTGGGTCTCGAGCGGGTTCACGTCGTCGGAGTGTCGATGGGGGGCATGATCACCCAGGCCCTCGTCATCAATCACCGGTCGCGCTTCCTCACGGCCTGCTCCATCATGTCGACCACCGGAGATGTCACCGTGGGTGCACCGACCGGCGAGGCCGTCGCAGCCATGCTGCGACCGGCCGCCAACAGCAGGGAGGAAGCCATCGCGGCAAGCTTGGCGTCGAGCAAGGTGATCAGCTCGCCCGGCTTTCCGTTTGACGTCGACCTGATGACACGCCGGGCCGTCGCGGCATACGACCGCTCCTATTGTCCCGAGGGAACGGCGCGCCAGCTGGGAGCCATCCTCGCATCGCCAGATCGGACGGAGGGGCTGCGACAGCTGAAGATCCCCTTCCTGGTGATTCACGGCGAAGAAGATCCTCTGGTCACGGTGAGTGGTGGCAAGGCCACCGCAGCCGCGGTGCCCGATGCAAAGCTGATCTTGATTCCAGGGATGGGGCACGACCTCCCCGAGGCCACCTGGGACCAGATCATCGATGCCATTGTGGCCACTACGGAGTTGGCGCCTCTCTGAGGTCGGCGCGCTGTGGAGCCCTTCCGAGGACTGGGAGGCGCGAAGGCTTGAGGATGGCGATGTCCTGTCCGTCGTCGACCCCGTGACGGCCGCACCATGAGCCCGGGTGCAGTGGCTGATCCAACGAGAACCCGCCGCGTCGCACCATGCGTCGCAGGGCGGCGGGGGTGTAGCCGACGGCAGCCTCGGGGTAACCAGGGTCGTTGATGCGGCAACCGTTGCCATAGGCGTGGATGAATTTCAACACGTCCGGCGTTGCGCCCGATAACTGCACGCTCTCTTTGCCGAGGACGAAAAATGATGCGAAGACCCGTCCGTCCTTGCGAAGGACGCGACGGAATTCGCGGAGAAAGTGTGTGATATCCGGCTCGAACATGTGGGTGAAGACGGACTGGAGAATGATGACGTCGATGGAAGCTGTCGCCGCCGGGACGGTGATCTCCGGCGCCGACAGGGCGCCCTGCGGGTTGTAGAACTCGCTGCGGATATTGAGGTGCGCGAACGTGAAGTTCGCGTGGCGTCCCGTGATGTGCTCCTGACACCACGCGATGCTGGGCCCGCTCACGTCGACGCCGAGGTACGAGCCGCCCGGGCCGAGGACGTTGGTCAGAGGTATCGCGTCGCGACCCACACCACATCCCACCTCGAGCACGTCATGACCGGCACGTAGAGGGCAGTAGCGGGCGTATGCAGCCAGGTGGGCGGCGGATATCCCGGCCCACGTCTCCTCACCTCCGCCGGTCAGGATGGCGAGGTCGACCGGTATGTCGAAGCCTTCGAAGGCAAAGGTCGCGGTCATTGGTCCAATGCGTTGGCGGCGACGATCGAGGCCAGCCACCCCGCGCTCGGTTTGGGAGTGCGAGCAAACGTGGTCCGGTCCACGCTGACGAGCCCGAAGCGGGGTCTGTACCCGAAGGCCCACTCGAAGTTGTCGAGCAGTGACCAATACGTATATCCGCGTACATCGATTCCTTCTGCAATCACGTCCAGCACGCCCTGCAGCGCGTGGCGGACGTACGCAATGCGTTGGTCGTCGTCGGCCGTACCGATCCCGTTTTCGGTGACCAGGAGGGGAACCGCGGCGCCGGTGTACGCCGCCGCGCGCCGAAGGCAATTACCGAGTGCTTGCGGATAGAACTCGTAACCCATGTCGAGCACCGGTACCCCCGGCTCGTGGCCGGCCCACCCGTCGGGACCGATGCGCATCCGGGTGTACACCTGGACGCCGAGGAAATCGTCGCCCGCCGTCGCGTCGAGGAACACGTCTTCGGCGTGGCGACGGATGCTCTCCAATTGCTCCCCGCCACCGGGCGCAAGGTGGTAGTCGGTCATCGAGAGCGTCAGTCCCACGGGAACTCCGGGCGCGGCGCCGCGGATGGCCTCGACCGCGGCGCGATGTCCGGCTATCAGGTTGGCGCCGACCCGGTACGAGAGCTCCTTGTCCGCCAACCCGGGAGGGAAGAGCCCTGCGTGCCAGCCCATGGTGGCCACGATGTTCGGCTCGTTGACGGTGCAGGCGCGGGTCATCACGTCGCCGAGCTCCTCGGCCACCACGCGGCAGAACCGGCCGAAATATGCGACAGCCGCTTCACTCTCCCAGCCCCCCTGAGCGACCAGCCAGCATGGCGTGGTGAAGTGATGGAAGGTGACCACCGGATCGATGCCACGTTCCCGCAATCCTTCGCATTGGCGCCGGTAGTGTCCGAGCGCGGCGCGGGAGATCTCGCCTTCGGCCGGCTCTATCCGGCTCCATTCGACCGAGAATCGGTAATTGTCCAGCCCTAACTCGGCGACGAGGTCGGCGTCGTCCGGCCAGCGGTTCCATGAGTCGCAGGCATCTCCGGAGGAGTCGGTGCAGCCGGAGCCCGCCATGTGCTCGAACTCCCACCAGTCATTGTTGGTGTTGCCGCCCTCGACCTGATGTGCCGCCGTCGCTGTGCCCCAGGTGAACCCGTCCGGGAAGGCGTTTGCGGATGCTGTCGTCGCCATTGCCGTGCCTCCAAGTCAACCCGCCCTGGCGTGCAATGTATCGTTGGCTGACAGTGACGTCATACTCCTCGCCAGCGACCGACAACGCCCCCACGCCGGCACATGAGCCGGCTACCGCGCCGCGCCGGCGCGACGACGATCCGTCGCGCCAGGCTCCGATGGTCGAGGCCCACAAGTTGGTCAAGCGCTTCGGTGATTTCGTGGCGGTCGACGGGGTCGACTTCACCATTTCGGAGGGCGAGTCATTCGGGTTCCTCGGTCCGAACGGTGCGGGCAAGACATCGACCATGCGGATGATCTCGTGCATCAGCCCCGTGAGCGAAGGGACCCTGCGGGTGCTCGGCATGGACCCGGCTACGGAGGGCGCGCAGATCCGGGCCAGGATGGGGCTCGTTCCCCAAGAGGATTCCTTGGACCTCGACCTCACGGTTCTCGACAACCTGATGATCTACGGCCGTTACTTCGACATGCCGAAGAAGGTGGTCCGCCAACGGGCCGACCAGCTCCTCGCGTTCGCCCAGCTGACCGAGCGCGCCAACGACCGGGTGGACCCTCTGTCGGGAGGCATGAAGCGGCGGCTCACGATCGCCCGCGCGCTCATCTCGGATCCCGACCTGCTCATACTCGACGAGCCGACGACGGGTCTCGACCCCCAGGCTCGCCACCTCCTGTGGGACCGCCTCTACCGCCTCAAACAGCAGGGAGTGACGCTGGTGATCACCACCCATTACATGGACGAGGCAGAGCAGCTCTGTGATCGCCTGGTCGTCATGGACAAGGGGCGTTTCGCCGCAGAGGGGAGCCCGCGCCAGCTCATAGAGCAACACGCCACCAAGGAGGTGGTCGAGCTCCGCTTCCAACCGGGCCAGCACGAATCCATCGCACTGAAGGTGGGCGACCTGGCCGAACGTCATGAGGTCCTCCCCGATCGCATCCTCCTCTATACCGACGACGGGGACGCGGCGCTGGGCGACGTGGTCGCTATGGGGCTGGCCCCGCAGAGCGCGCTGGTACGACGCTCGACCTTGGAGGATGTCTTCCTCCGGTTGACGGGCCGAACCCTCGTCGACTGACGCAGGACGACGCGCCGTGTCGACCGCAGAGCCCTCCATCTTCGAGCACGGTGAGGTGGTGCAGCCGCGCCGTTTCACCACTCCCATGTGGGTACGCGGCGCGTTGTACTGGGGCTACCAGTACAAGCGGACATGGCGTAGCTCCATCTTCACCAGCTTCTTGATCCCGGTGCTCTATCTGACATCGATGGGGGTTGCTCTCGGGTCCCTCATCGACAAGCACTCCCACGGCGTCGACGGCGTGACCTACGTGGCCTACCTGGCGCCGGGCCTGCTCGCCGCGACCTGCATGCAGATCGGTGCCAACGACACGATGTGGCCGGTGATGGGGGCCATCAAGTGGATGCGGACCTACCTGGCCATGCTGGCCGCACCGCTGGATGTCTACGACGTCCTGCTCGGGCACCTGGCCTGGGTGGCGGCGCGCATCGGGATCGTCGTGACCATCTACCTGGCGGTGATGGCCGCCTTCGGCACGGTGCACTCCGCGTGGGCCATTCTTGCGCTGCCGGCCGGGGTGCTCACCGGGATGTCCTTCGGTGCGCCCATGGCGGCCTTCTCGGCCACCCAGGACAAGGACACCGCGTTCACAACGCTGTACCGCTTCGTGGTGATCCCGCTCTTCCTGTTCTCGGGCACCTTCTTCCCGATTTCGCAGCTGCCCCATTTGTTGCAGTACCTGGCCTATGTGACGCCGCTCTTCCACGGGGTCGCCCTCTGCCGCGATCTGACGCTGGGGCAGGTCCGCCTATGGGTCGACCTGGGGCATGGCGCCTATCTCGCCGCCTGGGTCGGCACGGGCTATCTCATGTGCCGCCGCACCTTCGCCAAGCGGTTGGTCGTATGAGCCCCAACGAGGTGGCCAGTCGGGGCGAGTCGGTCGGCCGGGGCGAGTCGGCCAGCGTGGCCCTGCGGATCACCCCCCTCGCCTTGTTGGGTGGTCGTCACGCCGCCCGGGTGCTGGAGCGCAACATCTTGGTCTACCGGCGGTCGTGGATCTTCATCGTCTCGGGTTTCTTCGAGCCGCTGTTCTACCTGCTCTCGATCGGCGTCGGCCTCAGCCATCTGGTCGGTCCCATCCCCGTCGACGGCCGTCTGGTGGCCTACACATCCTTCGTGGCCCCGGGCCTGCTGGCCTCGTCCGCCATGAACGGCGCCATGCTCGACTCCACCTTCATGGTCTTCATGAAGCTGAAGATCGCCAAGACGTACGACGCCATGCTGGCCACCCCACTCGCCGTGGGCGACATCGCCCTGGGCGAACTGAGCTGGTGCGTGCTGCGGGGAGCCCTCTACTCGGGCGCCTTCCTCTGCATCATGGCCGCGCTGGGCTACGTCGCCTCACCGTGGGCGATTCTCTGTTGGCCGGGCGCCATCCTCATCAGCCTGGCCTTTGCCGCGGTCGGGATGGCCGGGACCACGTACATGCGCACCTGGCAGGACTTCGACATCGTTTCGTTGGCCTTTATCCCGCTGTTCTTGTTCTCCGCCACCTTCTACCCCCTGACGGTCTTCCCGGGCTGGCTCCAGGCCGTCGTGCGATGCACGCCCCTCTACCAGGGGGTCGTGCTCGAGCGAGCCGCTGACCTGGGCATATTCACCTGGTCGCTGCTCATTCACATCGCGTACCTGGCGGCGATGGCGGTCGGCGGTGTGATGATCACCAGTCGCCGCCTCGGTCGCCTCCTCCTCCCGTAAGGACGGGGCACACGGGTTGGCTACCCTACGAACGGAGGTCATCGGGCAATGAACATTGTGGTGAGCAACGTCAAGGGTGGAGTGGGTAAGACCACCACCGCCGTCTACCTGGCCGGGGCGGCGGCGCAGCGGGGGCGTGACACCGTCTATCTGGTTGACGCCGATCGCCAGGCCTCCTCGGCCGAATGGTTCGAAACCATGCCTATTTCGGGGGTCGAACTGGTCGAGGCACCCTCGGAAAGAACGGTGGCCAAGGCGATGGAGGGGGAAGACGGCATCGCGGTGGTGGACACGCCACCGGGGGACGAGCGCATCGTCCGTGCCGCATTGGCCCGTGCCGACGCACTCGTCATCCCTACGCGGGCCGGTGGGGTGGAGCCGAACCGGGTCGTCGCCACCCTCGAGATGACCCCGGCCAACATTCCCGCTGGCGTCGTCATCTGCTCGGCCCGGTTGGGCACCAGGGATCTCGAAGCCACCGTCGAATGGTGGGCCGAACTCGACGTCCCGGTGTGGGGCATCATTCCCGAGAGGGTGTCGATCGCCAGCGGCCCGGCCGGCCGGCTCTCGTTGGAGGGCCTCGAACTCTACGGCCAAGTGCTCAAGAGGGCTATGGCCAGACCGCGCTGAGCCTCAGGTCGACGCCGCTTTTTCCATCAGGGCGCGGTGCATCTGGCTCGCGCTCCACGGGATCGGCGGCTGCCCACGGAGCTGTCCGATCAACTCGGAGAGGAACCAGCGGCGTACGGCCACACTGGCGGCCGAGGCCGGCAGTGTGAGCAGCTGGGCGACCAGTCCGAACTCGTCCGCCTCGTCGAGCATGGCGTCGTACAATTCGCACGCCGGCGCCGCAGACAGTGGCAGCGCGAGATGCCAGTCATGCGCAACCGTCTTTTCATTCACGACCTCCTGCCAGCTCTCGTCGACCCCAGGGCCCAGTCCGCTGAACCGTGTCCCGATCTCCGAGAGGAGGGCGGTCAGCCGCTCCGGGAGGAGCGAGGAATGCGCATCAGGATGTTCCTTCATCAGGCGAAGCTCGCGGAAGAGCGCTTCGTATTCCTCGCTGGCCTTCTGCAGCAACGCGACGGGTACCCCGAGCAGGTTCACCGGGATGAGAGGCTGTTGTTTCGCCGCATTGTGCAACTCGGGCTGCGCCACGCCGATCAGATCGAAGCGGAAGGTACCGTCAGAGACCCCTCGGGGCGTTACCGGGTAGTCAACCGGCAGTTCGAACCACACAATTTTCCCACCGATGACAGGTTGGACTCCCCAGTCCGAGGCCAGGGTGTTGAACAGCGTGAGGCCGCGGCCGGTGGCGGCGTCGGTGGCGTAGTCCTTTATGGACGGGGGCACCGGGCTTCCGTCCGCCACGTCGACCCGGATGCGGTCGGCCATGAGATGAAGCGTGACGGTAAAGGGCGTGGCCGCGTGCAGCACAGCGTTGGTGACCAACTCCGATGTCAAGAGTGCGGCGCACTCGCTGACCTCGACCGGAAGGTCGCTGAGTCGCTCCGTGATCCAATGGCGCGCCCTGGGGGTGCTCTCCACAATCGGGTCAAGGCGCAGCGTCGACATTCCGTCGCGGTCTGTACCCAAGGGGGCCGATTCCCTACCCTCGGCGGGCTGCCCGAGATAGCGCAGGGCGAGGACCACCACGTCGTCGGCTCCTTCGTCATCACCGAGCCGCGTGGCCAGCTCCGACGCCGGCCGCGCCGGCCAGCCCCCCACCGCAACATCGGTGGCGGCGTCGGCCAACCGCTGCATGCCCGCCGTGATGAGCTCGCCCCGACGTTCGACGAGGCCATCGGAGTACATGACGAGCGCGTCCCCCGGGTGCAGGACGAGGTCGCACGCCGGTCGCTCCGGCCTGCCCAGGCCGGCCGCGATGAGGAGCGAGCTGGCCACGGTGGGGAACGCGGTGGCGCCGTCGGCGCGGACGATCAAGGGTGAGGGGTGACCGGCGTTGGCGAGGGAGACCGTGCCCGATTTCGGATTGATCATCCCCACGACGACGGTGACCACGCGATCCTCCACGAGGACGTCGAAGAGGTGATCCAGCGAGGAGAGCACCTCGGTTGGGCTCTCACCCGTCACCGCATAGGCGCGAATGGCACTGCGGACTTGTCCCATGAGGGCCGCCGCCGGTGCGCCCTTACCCATCACGTCACCGACGCTGAATACGACGCGTTCGTCGTCGAGTTGGAAGACGTCATACCAGTCGCCGCCGACATAGGTGCCGGCCGCGCCGGCGCGGTATTCGGCGTCGAAGTGCAGGCCTGCAACGGTGGGAAGGAAATCTGGAAGCACGGCGCGCTGCAATACTTCGGCCACCACGTGCTCCCGCTGGAATCGGGTTGCATTCGACAACGCCACGCCGGTACGGCTGGCGACTTCGGTGGCCAGGGAGACGTCGTCGGGCTCGAACTTCCGTCCAGGACCGTCGAAAAACGTCATCACCCCGATAACGTGTCCGTTGGCCGAGAACGGCACGGCAAGGGCGGTGGCCTCGCCGTCAGTGCCGTCATCGGTGAACGTCGTCGGCGCGAGCTGGGTACGGCCGGTCCGATAGGCGATGGCCGCGGGCGCGTCGGAGTCGAACGGCACGCTGTCCATGCCGATGAGGGTCTTTTCCGCGTGGGACTCGAAGACCTCGCCGGCTCGCACGGTCAGTCGTTGCAACCCGTTGTCGCCCGGGACCTGTACCACGCAAGCATCGGAAAGCCGGCCGACGACCAGGTTCATCGTGCGCTGCATCACAGTGGTCGGGTCCAGGCTGGAGCTCAGCAGTTTGGTCACATCCGAGAGCAACGACAGCCGCTCGCGACCAGCCTCGGCGTCGCGCAAGGCTTGGCGTTCCTGCTCGAAGAGCTGAGCCCGTTCCAGCGCCTGTGCCGTCAGTCCGGCCAACGTCGAGAGGAAACGGAGCTCGGGATCGGTCGGCTCGGGGCGACCCACGAAGGCGAGGGCGAGAACCCCCAGGGCACCCACGCTCCCCATGAGAGCCTCGGTCACGATGGTGACCGGTTGGCCCAAGTCCATCATGGCGCCGGGCACGATCTCGGGCGAGAGGTCGGCGTCGTCGTCTACCGGTGCCCCCAGGGTCGTGGTGACCGTGCGACCCGAGGTGAACGTCGATCCTGACGGGGAGCTGTCCACGGGGACCAGTCCCCGCGAGAGCAAGGCCGGGTGCCCGCTACTGGCCAGGCATGAAAGTGCACGACCATCGGCCACGGGGACGCGGCAGGCAGCCGACTGCGCGCCGAGGGCTCGACGCCCACCGGCAATGGCCTCGCGGGCCACTTCGCCCGGCGTGGTTGCTGCGGCCAGCGCCGAACTGAGGTGATGGAGATGCTGGCTGCGCTCGAGGCTGAGGAACTCGGTCAAGGTCAGGCGGGCTCGCTCGACCGCCTGTGCCGCCGCCCGGGTGATGGTGAAGAGGAATGTCTTGTCGTCTTCGCTGATCGAACGCGGCGTGATCCATTGGACGAGCACGGCGCCCACGGCATGGTCGGAGACCACCAATGGCACCACGGCGAACGAGCAGAACCGGCTGGCGTGCCCCGACGCCGCCGACCACGGCCCGTCTCGGTGCTGTTCGTCGACGGAGTCGGCGAAGAAGCCAACCCGTTGCTGGAGAACATGCGCCAGCTCACCGTCAGGCTCGAGAGCGCCCAGCACATCGGTCTCAGATTCATCAGCCTGGTAGCCGAAGCGCCGATGCACGCACAGCACGCCGCGTTCGTTCGTGGTGGCGAACGCGGCTGCATCGACCCGCAACTCGTCCCGCAAGGCGCCGAACACGGCGTCGGCCACCTGGGCCGGATCGGCTGACGTGGTCAGCGCGCGCGCCAAGGCTTGCATGCTCTGCGCCGTCTCGGCCGCCACTCGACGCCGGCGTTCGATGCGGGTCTCGGTGCGAGCCGACCGCAACTGCTTGCTTCGTTGAGAGCGGAGGTAGGAGATCCAGATGGCCACCCCGGAGCTGGCGAGCAAGGTTCCGACGCGGAGGACATGATTCAATTGGTCGTACTGGCGCGGCGGCGTGCTGAGAATCAGGGAGAAAACGGTGGCATACACGCCGACCAGCGCCGTGCGCCGGGGACCCGCGAAGGCGGCGGCGATGAAGGGGCCGATCGCCAGGAAACCGATGAGGCCGAACTTGCCGCCGAACACTGCGTCGACGACGGCCACGGTGGACACCCACAGGAGCGCCACCGTGATGGACACGAACTCCGTGCGGTTCCTGGGGGGAGCGGTCTGGGCCTGTGGATGATCGCTTTCTGGTCCCGCCACGCCAATCCTCCCCCCGACAGCCGGTCGTGGGCATAGGTGCCGACTGCAACGCTATTGCGCGTTGCCACCCCCCACGAAACGTGCAGCGGGGGTTGTAGGGTGATCTCCTACCCAGCTCGGGGCGGGAAGAAACATCGCGAGGTTTACATTTGGCCCGGATGGCAATAGGTCCGGCAGATCAATCGCCATTGCAGGGCGCCCGTGAGCGCCGGATGTCACTGCCGTCGAAAACGAGAACTGGGGCGTAATGGAGCAAGAGTTTCATATCGAAGAGCGGGTCGATCGAGGCCTCCCGGTCATCACTGTTGCCGGTGAGATCGACGTCGCCACGGCCCCGCAGCTGCGCGAGGCGCTCCACGGGGTGATCGCGCAGGGGCAGGCCAGCGTGGTACTCGACCTGCTCGCCGTCACGTTTCTCGACTCGACCGCCTTGGGTGTACTCGTAGGCGGGCTCAAGCGTTGTCGCGAGCTGGGCGGCGAGTTGCACGTCGTCGTGACGGATGCACGGATCAAGAAGATCTTCGAGATCACGGGTCTGAACAAGGTCTTCCCGATCGTCGACGCCCTTGCCGAGGTTGGTGCGTCATGATCGAAGAGTCCGAGGTCGCGGGGAGCTCGACGCTGGGAGACGGTGATCGGGTCGTGCTGACGTTCCCGGCGCGCGGGGATCTGGTGGTCCTGGCCCGACTGGTCGCATCGGCGATCTCGGTCCGGGTCGGCTTCGACATTGAAGAGCTTGAAGACCTCCGTCTGGCCGTGGGCGAGCTCTGCCTCCTCGCCCTCCAAGGCAGTGACGCGCGGCACGGCGATCTTCGGCTGGAGTTCACCGTGTCGTCTGCGTCTCTCGATATCGCAGGCACCCTGGTCGGCGCCGTGCCGGCAACGGCGAGGCGTAGCGCCGACGGCGACGAGGCCAATGAGTTGAGCGAGCAGATTCTGGCCGCACTGGTGGATGAGCACGGCCGTGAGCAAGAGGACGGATCGGTACGGGCCTGGTTGCGCAAGCGGAGGAAGGGGCCTCTGGCGTGACGGGATGCGGCCCGACGGCCCCGCGCCGTCCAAGGCAGTGAAGGAACAGACAAAGCCCGAACGTCCCGCAGTCGCTGACGCGGAACGGAACGCGATGATCACCGACAACCTAGGTCTGGCCCATCAACTGGCGCGCCGGTTCTTGCACCGTGGTGAACCGTTGGAGGATCTGGTGCAAGTTGCCTCCGTCGCCCTCGTCAAGTCGGTGGATCGATTCGATCCCAGCCGTGGTGTGGACTTCGCCGCCTTCGCGACCCGGACCATCATCGGTGAGCTCAAGCGGCATTTCAGGGACAAAGGATGGGCGGTTCGAGCCAGCCGCCGCGTCCAGGAGCTCTATCTCGAGCTCGGTCATGCCACTTCGACGCTGGTCCAGCAACTCGGGCGGAGTCCGACCGTGGCCGAACTCGCGGAGATGACCGGTTCGAGCGAGGAAGCCGTCCTCGAGGCGATCGAGGCGGGGCAGGGGTACCGGGCGACGTCGATAGATGCATCGGAGAACGAGGATGATCCCTTGTCGGCCCGCATGGGTGAGCGCGACGCACGCTATGACTCGGTGGAGGAGCGCGCACTCCTGGCCCCGGCTCTGGCCATGTTGCCGCACCGCGAGCAGACGATCCTGCGCATGCGATTCGTCCAGGGACTGACCCAATCAGAGATCGCCGCGACGATCGGTGTCAGTCAGATGCACGTCTCGCGCCTGTTGGCCGCCAGTCTCGAGGAGTTGCGGCGTCACATCGACAGCGACACGGTGGAGTGAGCGAGCCGATCTGACCCAGAAGAACGTTTCCCTTCGTTCGACAGCCCAATTCCTACGGTTATCGATGCCTCTGCTTTCCAAAATGTTCGAGATCGACGGGCACGCTGAAATTGATGCCGCATTCCTGATGCCAATTGGGTATGGTACGGGCCACCCATCTCCGAAAGGATCGTCATGACAGATCTGGCGGCGCCTCCGCAGAGTCCGGAAAGCATCGGGGAGAAGGGGCTGAAGGGCGGTGCCCTCGGACTCATCTCCTCCGTCGTGGTCGGGGTGGCGTCCACGGCGCCGGCCTACAGCCTCGCCGCCACTCTCGGATTTGTCGTCATTGCCATCAATGGCCTGCAGGCGCCGATCATCACGATCCTGGCCTTCGTCCCCATGCTGTTCGTCTCCTACGCCTACAAGGAGATGAACTACGCCGACCCCGACTGCGGCACCACGTTCACCTGGGGCGCCCGGGCCTTCGGACCGAAGACGGGATGGCTCGGTGGGTGGGGCATCATCGCCGCCGACCTGCTGGTCATGGCCAGTCTGGCCCAGGTGGCCGGCCAGTACGTCTTCCTCCTCTTCAACGCCAACGGCATCGGCCACGATTCGAGCAGCGGGTGGGTGCTGCTGGTCGGCGTCCTGTGGATCGTGTTGATGACCGCCATCTGCTACGTCGGCATCGAGATCTCGGCCAACTTCCAGAAGGTGCTGTTGGGCATCGAACTCACCATGTTGCTCGTGCTCTCCATCGTGGCCCTCGTCAAGGTGGGCAACGGCACGGCGCCCATCGGCCACCTCACGCCCAGCCTCTCGTGGTTCAACCCGTTCCACAACTTCAAATTCTCGGGATTCATGGTGGGCTTTACCCTGATGCTGTTCATCTACTGGGGGTGGGACACCGCGGTGTCGGTGAACGAGGAGACCAAGGACTCCCAGACCACACCGGGCCGGGCCGCCGTGCTGTCCACCGTCGTCCTTCTCGCCACCTATGCCCTGGTGATCCTGTCCACCCAGTCCTATGCGGGCATCGGGACGAAGGGCATCGGTCTCGAGAACCCGAATAACACCGGCGACGTGCTCTCGGTCCTCGGCCACTCCATCTTCGGCACCTCGGGCTTTGCCAGTGTCCTGACCCACCTACTCCTGCTGATGGTGCTCAGCTCGGCCGCCGCCTCCACGCAGACGACGATCCTCCCCACGGCCCGTACGACGCTGTCCATGGCTGTCTACAAGGCGATCCCCTCGGCCTTCTCCCGGATCCACAAGAAGTACCTGACGCCGACGGTGTCGACCTTGGCGATGGGAGGGGTCTCGATCATCCTCTACGTGGCCATGAACTACCTCACGTCCGGCGGCGCCGTGATCGTGGATTCGGTCTCCGCGCTCGGTGTGATGATCGCCTTCTACTACGGCCTGACCGGTTTCACCTGCGTCTGGTACTACCGGTCCACCTTGACCGAGAGCGCACGCAGCCTCTGGATCCGGGGAATCATCCCGCTCCTCGGTGGCCTGATCCTGTGGTTCTGCATGGGCTGGTCCTTCTGGTACTACTGGAAAGCCGTGAACAGCTACACCAGCTGGAAGATCCCCGGCACCCACCGGATCATCGGCGGCGTCTTCATCCTCGACGTGGGCGTCCTCCTGCTCGGCATCGTGCTGATGTACGTCTACAAGGCGTTCCGGCCGGCGTACTTCCGCGGTGAGGTCCTCAACCGTGACACGCCGACCAGGGTGCCCGAGGACATCGGTGTCCCCGTTGGCCTCTTTGGCATCGACCCGTTCGAGACGGAGTAGTGGACCTCGAGTTACGGGGGAAGGTGGTGGTGATCACCGGCGGCACCGACGGCCTCGGCCAGGCCTTGGCGCACCGGTTGATCGCCGAGGGCGCCTCGGTGGCCATCTGTGGCCGGGACGAAGAGCGCCTGCGGGCGGCCGAGGGCGGCTTGGCGGCGGCCGGTGGCGACGTCCTGGCCGTGTCGGCCGATGCCGGGCGCGCCGAGGATATCGAGCGCTTCGTCGAGGGGGCGGTGGGCAGGTGGGGGAAGATCGATGGGATCGTCCACAATGCCGGTCGCGCCGCGGCCGGGCCCTTGGAGTCCAACGACGACTCGGTGTGGGAAGACGACCTCCAGCTGAAATTGATGGGCGCGGTGCGGCTCACCCGGATGACGTTGCCGCATTTGCGGGCGAGCAAGGGCGCGGCGTTGTTCACCTTGGCCATGGCGGCCAAGGCCCCGGGAGCGACGAGCGAGCCCAGCTCGGTCTCCCGGGCCGCCGGCATGGCGTTGATGAAGGCCCTCTCCAAGGAGCTGGGCCCGGATGGGATCCGGGTCAATGCGCTCTTGATCGGGCTCATCGAGAGCGGGCAGTGGGTGCGCGGCGCGGCCGCATCGGGCACGGAGCTTCCGGCGTTCTACGAGCGCCTGGCGGCCAACGCGGCGATCCCACTGGGGCGTGTCGGGCGGCCCGAGGAATTCGCCGACGTGGCCTGCTTCCTCCTCTCGGCGCGGGCGTCCTACCTCACGGGGACGGCCATCAACCTGGACGGGGGACTCTCGCCGGTTGTCTAGCCGTACCCCGGGTGGGGCATGACAGGCGTCGAACTGTCCGGACGCAAGATCGTGATCACCGGGGTCACAGGCCTGGTGGCACGACCGCTCGCCCTCGCGTTGGCCGGTGACAACGAGGTGGTAGGAGCGGCGCGCTTCACCGATCAGGCGACCCGGGCTTCCCTCGAGGCGGCGGGCGTACGCTGCGTGCAGATCGACTTGGCGGCCGGCGATGTATCGGGTCTCCCGCCCGACGCCGACGTCGTCCTGCACTTCGGGGTGGCCAAGACCAATAATTGGGATGTGGACCTCGCAGCCAACAGTGGCGGCCTGGCCCACCTGATGGAACATCACAAGGACGCGGCGGCCTTCCTCCACTGCTCCTCCACCGCGGTGTACCGACCCGAAGGTCATCGCATATTCGCCGAAGACGGCCCGCTCGGCGACAACCATGGGGTGTGGCCATTTCTGCGCACGTACAGCATCTGCAAGATCGCGGCGGAAGGCACAGCCCGCTGGGCGGCCGCGCGCTTCGGGCTGCCGACGACGATCGCCCGCCTCTCGGTCCCCTACGGCGACAACGGCGGATGGCCCGCCGTGCATCTGCACATGATGCTGGCGGGGCATGCCGTCCCCGTGCACGTCGATGCGCCCAGCGTGTACCACCCCATCCATCACGACGACATCATGTCCATGATCCCGCGGTTGCTCGCGGCAGCGTCCATCCCGGCCACCGTCGTCAATTGGGGCGGGACCGACGCCGTCAGCATCGAGGAGTGGTGTGGGTTCCTGGCCGTGCTCACGGGGATCCCGGCCCGTTTCGCACCGACACGCCACACCATCGACAGCGTGCAGATCGATACCACCCGTATGCACGAGCTCATCGGCCCCACCTCCGTGCCATGGCGCGACGGGATGAAACGGATGGCCCGTGCCCTGCACCCGGACAAGGTGCGGTGAGCCCGGTGCGCTTCGTTCCCTGTGACCCCGAGGAGCCGCCGGCGTCGGAGCTGCTGGCCGAAATGGCACACGAGCTCAACGCGCTGTACTGGACGTCGAGCCGGCTGGACCTTCCTCCGGTCCACGCCGCGGAGTTGCGGCCACCCGATGGCGTCTACCTCGTGGCATGGGACGGCGAACTCGCCATGGCGGGAGGAGCGGTCCGGCGCATGAGCGACCATGTCGGGGAGATCAAGCGCATGTTCGTGCGCCCTGCGGCCCGGTCGCGCGGCGTTGCCCGTGAGCTCCTGGCCGCGCTCGAGTCGTCAGCCCACGCCTTGGGCTATCGCCGGCTGCGATTGGACACGGGACCGAAGCAGGTGCATGCGCTCAACCTGTACCGCGAGGCTGGATATGTCCCGGTCGACCCCTACAACGAGAACCCCTTCGCCTCGTTCTGGGGAGAGAAGGACCTCGATCGACCGTCGCCGTGAGCGCAGGCTCCGAAGGCGCACGGAGGCGTTTGTAGACTGACACGCGTGTCGGAGAACAGGATGGCGGCGTGAGCACTCAAGTGACGATCATCGGCGGCGGCAGCTACCAGTGGGGACCCGAGCTGATGGCAGACCTGTTCGGCACTCCCTCCCTGGCCGGCATGCACCTCGTGCTGGAGGACATCAATCCGGCACCGTTGCCGAAAATGGAGGCACTCGCCCACAAGCTGATCGAGGCCCTCGACGCCAAGGCGACGGTGGCGGTCACGACCGATCAGAAGGCGGCGCTGGACGGAGCCGACTTCGTCATCGTCTGCATCTCCACCGGGGGCTTCCGTTCCATGGCGGTCGACCTGGACGTGCCCGCCGCCCACGGGATCACCCAGACCGTGGGCGACAGCGTGGGGCCGGGGGGGATCAATAGGGCACTGCGCAACATTCCCGTGCTGGTCGGCATCGGACACGACATGGAACAGATCTGCCCTGATGCCTGGCTCTTCAACATCACGAACCCGATGACGACCCTCACCCGATCCGTCTGCCGGGAGACCAGGATCAAGACGGTCGGCCTCTGTCATGAAGTGGGCAACTTCACCATGGATCTGGCGATCGCCCTCCGCAAGCCGTGGGAAGCGGTGCAGCCATCGGTCATGGGGGTGAACCACTTCCCCGTCCTGACGGATCTCACGGTGGAAGGGGACGATGGGTTCGCCATCATCCGCGACCTGGTCGAGGAGGTCGGAGGTCTGGCCTCACTGGCACCGCATCCCGGCCGGGAAGAGGCGGAGAAGTTCTCCAAGCTCGACTTCGCGCAACGCCATGCGTTGAAGCTGACCCTGTTCGATCGCTGGGGTACCTTCCCTGCTGCGGGAGACCGTCACATTGCCGAGTTCCTCTCCTTCGCACTCACCCCCGAGTCGGATTGGGGCGCCGCCTACAACATCGCATTGACGCCCATCGAGCGCCGTGAAGAGAACGCAGCCCAAGACGTGGCCAATGTCGATGCCTGGTTGGAGGGCTCGAAACCACTGCAGACATGGCAATCGGGCGAGCTTCCATCCCCGATGATCGAAGCCATGTTGACCGGGGTGCCCTTTGAGGCTCCGGTCAACACACCGAACACCGGGCAGGCCCCCGACCTGCCGGACGGCGTCGTCGTGGAGTCGATCTGCGTGATCGATGGCGACGGGATCCGGGGTCGCGACGTCTCCCGGTTGCCGAGCCCCTATGCGGAAATCGTCCGGCGGCACACCGCCACCCAAGAGGTCACGGTCGAAGCGGCGCTGCGCGGTGATCGCACCTTGGCGGCGCAGGCCTTCGCGCTCGACCCGTTGGCCGGGCGGGGGGATCTGCGCCAGCTGGACGCCATGGTGGCCGGGCTCCTGGCCGGAACGGCCGAGTGGCTGCCCCAGTTCGCGTAACGTCACGCCGATCCACCAGCTCTCGGAGGGACACAATGCGTATTGGATTCATTGGGCTCGGTGCCATGGGGTTGCCGATGACCGGTCACCTCATCGCGGCCGGGCATGAGGTGACCGTGGCCTCGCGGAGCCGGGGTCCGATCGACGCTGCCGTTTCCCTGGGGGCCCACGATGCCGGCACGCCGCGCCGGGTGGTCGAGGCAGCCGAGTTGATCATCGTGTGTGTACCCAACTCGCCCGAAGTTTGCGAGGTGGTCGACGGCATGCTCGGTGCCCTCGGCCCGGGCCAGACGGTGGTCGACTGCTCGACCATCGATCCCGAGACGGAGCGGGCACAACACCGCCGGGTCGCCGCGACCGGGGCGCGGTATCTCGACGCGCCACTCTCGGGTGGGACCGCCGGGGCGCGCAACGGCGTGCTCACTCTCATGGTCGGGGGGGATGCGGCGACCTTGGAGGACATCACGCCGGTCCTCACCGCATTTGCCGGGCTCATCGTGCATGTGGGTGGGCCGGGTATGGGCCAGGTGGTGAAGCTGTGCAACAACCTGATCTATGCGGCCCAGATGACGGCGACGGCCGAGGCGACCGCTCTCGCGGTGAAGTCCGGTGTGGACATGCACAAGCTCTATGAGGTGATCACCCACGCCACAGGCGACTGCGTGGCGGTACGCACCCGGCTGCCCGTACCGGGCGTCGTCCCCGACAGCCCGGCTTCGCACAATTGGGAACCGGGCTTCATGACCGATCTGATGGCAAAGGACCTCGATCTGGCCCTGGCCTACGCGGCCAACGCCGGCGTCCCTCTGGCCACGACGGCGACGGCCCGCCAAATGCTCACGGCGGCCCAGAGTGCGGGCTATGGGCGCGAAGACTTCTCGGCCGTGGCCAAGGTGGTCCTGGCGCTGTCCGGAGCGGGATGACGAGTGCCGGCCGGTTGCACACTCCCGCGGTCGTTCTGGCGGCCGATCACCGGGCGAGGGGCGTGGTGACGACCGAGAACTACCGGGCCTACGTCGCGGCGTTGGTACAGGCGCTGCCCTCTTGCGACGGGATCCTGGCCACCGCGCAGCCCCTGGGCGATCTGCGCGCGGCCGGTCATCTGACGCCCGAGCACCGGACCTACCTCTCGTTGAACCGTACCGGTCTGGTCGGCTCGGCCTTCGAGCTTGACGACCGCCTGGTCGCCACGGTGCCACGGGCTGAAGCGGACGGATGGACCGGCGTGAAGCACATGACGAGGATCGATATGGCGGACCCGCAGACGGCAGCCGCGCTCGAGCTCCTCGGGCAGGTCCTCGAACAGGCCCGGGCGACCGGGCTGGAGGCGTTGATCGAGCCCCTCGTGTGGCGCGACGGCCGCGTCGCCCGTGAGACCGATGCCATCGTGTTGGCCGCGGTGATCGCGCACGATATGGGTGCGCCGGTGCTCAAGGTGCCGGTTCCTTCCGTCACCCCCGGGGAGGAGCGCCAGCGGGCCGTGGCGCGGGTGGTCGCCAGCGTCGGCGTACCGGTCCTCTTTCTCGGGGGGCCGCTCGGCGAGGGCGGCCGCGCCGAGGTGCTCGACGAGGTGCGCGACGTCATGGCGGGGGGCGGCAGCGGGATGGCCATCGGCCGCGCCGTGTACCAGGACCAGGATCCGGCCGAAATGGCCGGTCTCGTCGCCGGGCTGGTCCACCAATGAGGATCCTCAGGCAATGAGGATCCTCGGGCAATGAGGATCCTCGGGCAATGATGATCCTCACCATCGACTTCGGAACCACGGTCACCAAGGTGGGTCTGTGGAGCGACGAAGGGCTCTTGGCCCTGACCCGAGCCGTCATTACCACAGCGCATCCCCAGTCCGGATGGGCCGAACAAGACCCGTTGCGCTGGTGGACCTCGGTCGTGATCGCCTGTGCCGAATCAAGGGCGCAGGCGCCCGCGGCGTTCGGCCGGGTCGATGTCGTCGCCTGCTCCGGGGCGCGCCAGACGTTCGTTCCGGTGACGGCGTCGGGGGAGCCGCTGGGCAAGGGCATCTTGTGGTCCGACCGGCGCGGGGTGGCAGAAGCGCCGATCCTCGCGGAATTGCTGGGCGGCGAGGACATCAACCGGGCCCGCACCGGCATCCCACTGGACGCCGGGGCGATGGCGGCGAAGCTGGCCTGGCTCAGCGCACACCAGCCCGACCGGTTGGCCCTCAGCGATGTGATCCTCTCGCCCCGCGATTTCGTCCTTCGGAGGATGACCGACGAGGTGGTCACCGACGCCAGCTTCGCCTCACGGAGCGGGCTGTACGACTTCGACGGCAATGCCGTCCGCGAGTTGGCCGGCCCGGCGATGGGCAAGCTCCCGAGTGTCGTGCCCTCCGACACCGTGATCGGCCACCTCAAGCCCGTGCCGGGAGCCGAGCTCGGTCTGCGGCCGGGCATTCCCGTGGTGATCGGAGCCGGCGACCGCCAGTGCGAGGTCCTCGGCTCAGGCGCCTCTGAAGAATGCCCGATGGTCAGCTGGGGGACGACCGCCAATGTCTCGGTCCCCGTGCACGACCGCCCCGTCCCTTCTCCCGCCGGTGCCGTGGTCACCAGGGGCGCCAACGAAGGGTGGCTGCTCGAGGGCGGCCTCTCGGCCGCAGGCTCGTTCCTGGCCTGGCTCGGTCGCCTGCTCGACCGTCCCGTGGACGAATTGGCGGCGCGGGCGGCCAAGAGCCCGCCGGGGGCACGGGGCGTCACGGCTGTGCCGTGGCTCGACGGGGCTCGCGCCCCCTGGTGGCGCGATGACGCCCGGGCCGGATTCGTCGGCCTTGGCGCCATCCACGGCGCGGATGACCTGTCGCGGGCCGTGATCGAGTCGGTGGCCTGGGACGTCCTGCGCTGCATGGAGGTGGTCACGGCCGGCCGCCTGGGCGGCAGCACGGCCCAAGGGGTCACGCTCGGCGGCGCCGGCACCGGGCTTCCGCTGTGGGTCGACGTCCTGACGTCGATCCTGGGCCTCCCCGCCGTCCGCCATCGATCCGGCGAGGCGGCTTCGGCCGGCGCCGCCCTCCTGGCCGGCCGCGCCCTCGGCATGGGGTTGACGCTGGAGCAACTCGATCCGGTGGAAGCCGTGATCACTCCCGACGCGCCGACGGTCGACTTCTACCGGCGCCTGCGGCCCCAGGTCGAGCACGTCGCCACGGCGGTCCTCGCCGCCACCGAGGGGTTTCCGTGGGCTGACAGCGGCCTCGGTCGCTAGGCCCTTGCTCGTCACCCTGGCGTACGGCGTCGACGGGCGGACGGTCGAGGTGCCCGACGACGCCACCGTCATCCTGCCCACGGAGCTCGAGGGGCTGGCCGATCAGGCGGGGGCGGTGCTCGACGCCCTGGCCCATCCGCTTTCCGGTCTTCCGCTGGCCGAGCTGGTGGCGGGGAAGGCGCAAGTCGTCGTCGTCTTCCCCGACCTCACCCGGCCGATGCCCAACCGGACGCTGCTCCCGCCGCTGCTGCGCCATCTCGAGCTCTGCGGGATCCCGGACGCCAACATCACCTTGCTGTGCGCCACGGGCACGCACCGCCAGGCCACACCGCAAGAGATGGAGGACCTCGTCGGCCCCGAGATCGTGGCCCGCTACACCATCATCGACCACGACGCGCAGAACGACGAGCACGTCGAGGTGGGAGAAGTGGACGGAACACCCGTCCTCCTGCTGCGCCACTACGTCGAGGCGGATGTCCGCATCATCACCGGGTTCGTGGAGCCCCATTTCTTCGCGGGCTTCAGCGGTGGCCCCAAGGCGGTGTGCCCGGGGTTGGCCGCCACCGAGACGATCCTCGAAGCGCACCATCCGCGGCGCATCGCCGATGCCGGGGCCACCTTCGTCACCCGGCGGGGGAACCCGGTACACGATTTCGTCCGGGCCGCGGTGGCCCTGGCCCCCCCGCACTACTCCATCGACGTGGCCATCAACGCGACCCGCGAGATCACTGCCGTCTTCGCGGGCCCGCTCGACGCGGCGCACGACGCGGCGTGCGCGTTCGTCGAGGCCGCGTCGGTGAAGCAGGTCGCCGCCCCGTTCGACGTGGTCGTCTCGACCAACGGCGGGTACCCGCTCGACCGGAACCTCTACCAGGCGGTCAAGGGCATGGCGGCGGCCGAACGGATCGTCCGTGACGGGGGCATCATCGTGATGGCGGCCGCCTGCAACGACGGCATTCCGGTCGATGGGGCCTTCGCCAAGGTCATTTCCCTGGCCCACACGGCCGACGACCTCATCGATGCGGCGGGCGGCGCTGAGCTTGATCGCTGGCAGGCACAGGTGCTGGGAAGGGTGCTCACGCGGGCCCAGGTATGGCTCTACAGCGAAGGGTTGACCGACGAGATGACCGTCGACGCCTTGCTCGTGCCCGTGCACGACCTGGCGACGGCGGTGGCCGAGGCCCTGGCGGAGCTGGGAGGAACGGGGAGCGTGGCCGTCCTCCCCGAAGGCCCCCTCACCGTCGTGACGGTGTCGTCCCCGGAGGGGTAGCACCGCGCGGCAACAAGTCCCTGACATTCGCGTCAGGGATAGAGTGCATCCCCAGTGAACGAAGAGCCGCTCTTCGACTTTGCCGTCCCTGATGACCTCCTGCGCGAAGCGGTGGCGAAGACGCGGGACCCTGACGTGGTTGCCGATCTGGCCGTCATGCCCGGAACGGGCGAAGGCAAACCGCCCTCGTTGCTCGGGATCCTCCGCACCTCCGGCTACGCCCCCCTCGTGCTTATGACCGGGGCAGCGCTCATCCCCGGCACATTCGGGAACGGGATCGGCCTCATCGGACACAACCTCGAGGTCTCGTTTCACATGTCCAACGCATCACTCGGGGCCGTTGCCTTCGTGGCCCAGGTCTCCCAGCTGCTGTGGGCGGTGCCCCTGGCCCTGTGGGCCGACCGGGGAAGCCGGAAGTTGGTTGCTGGCGTCGCCCTGATCATCTTCGCCGTCTTCGGGTCGGCGATGGCCCTCTCGCCGAACGTGTGGGCCTTCGCGTTCCTCTACCTGGCGGCGTCGGTCGGGACAGGGGTGAACAACACCGTCCACAACTCGTATCTCTCCGACGCCTACCCCACCGAGGGGAGAGGACGGATCTTCAGTTGGCACAATCTCTCCGATCCGATCTCGCAGACGGTCGGCATCCTGATCTTCGGCTTCGTGGTGACGGTTGCGCACGACTGGCGCTATGGCCTGCTGGTCGCCCTGGCCGGCGTCCCCATGGGATTCGCCCTCTTCACTCTCCGGGAGCCCGAGAAGGGAGCCAACGAGAGCAGCCACATCCTCAAGGAGTCGGGTATGGACCTGCACTCCCAACAGGAGAAGGCGCCGCGGGTGCTGCTCGGGTCGGCCATGACGCGGCTCTTGCGCATCCGGTCGCTCTACTACGAGCTGGTCGCCGTGGCCATCCTCGGGTTCGTCGGGACCGGGTCAGGGCTGTTCGGCAACCTCTTTCTGATCGACAAGTTCCACCTGGACACGGCCAGCCGCAGCGAGTTCTACGCCATCGTCGGGCTGGCCGCCTTTCTCGGCCTGCCGTTGGCCTATGTATTCGGCGACCGCTTCTTCCGCCGCGCCCCGCAACGACCGCTGGTCATTTCGGGCTTCTGCATCGCGGCCTATGGGCTTCTCTACGTCGCCTCCCTGTACGTGCCACAGCTGTGGCTCGTATGCGCGCTGCAGACCGTGGCCAACGCCGCGGTGTCCCCGCTGGCCATCTGCATATTCATGACATTGGCCGCTACTGCCCCTCCCGAGATGCGCACCATCTGCTTCGCCATGTTCGGTGTGTACTCCCTCGTCTTCGGGGGCTTCGCCGGCTCGGTCATCGTGGGTGCCGTGTCGGACGCCATCGGTGGTCTGCACGGCATCGTGGTGTCGTTGACGGTCATCGCTCCTGTCTGCGTCGTCGGAGGGTTTCTCCTCATCCTGGGCTCTCGTAGCGTCAAGCGTGACATCACGTTGGTGATCGAGGACGTGATCGAGCGCTACACCGAGGGCAAGCGTCGCCAGGCCGGCGGCGAGCTCCCGGCCCTTCAGGTGCACAACCTCGACTTCTACTACGGCACCAACCAGGTGCTCTTCGATATGAACCTGCAAGTCGAACAAGGGGAGATGGTTGCCCTGCTGGGCACAAACGGAGCGGGGAAATCGACCCTGCTCCGCGCCATATCGGGACTTTCGCACCCCCACCGCGGGGTGGTCCGCATCTTCGGCATGAACACCACGTACCTGGAGCCCGAACAGATCATCGAGCAGGGCGTCGCGCTGCTCGTGGGTGGGAAGATGACGTTCTCGGGCCTCTCCGTGCGCGACAACCTGCGGATCGGTGGGCACACGCTCCGACGCGATCGCGCCCGTTCCGCCCGTGCCCTCGAAGAAGCGATGGATGCGTTCCCCGCGCTGAAGAAGCGCCTGGATCAGCCGGCGGGGACCCTGTCGGGCGGGGAGCAGCAGATGTTGGCCCTGGCCCGGGTCATGATGACCCACCCCCGGCTCCTGCTCATCGACGAACTGGCTCTGGGCCTCGCCCCCATGACGGTGGACATCCTCATGGCGATGGTGCGCCGCATCAACCAGGAGGGCACAACGGTCGTCCTGGTCGAGCAGAGCGTCAACCGCGCCATAAGCCTGGCTGATCGATGCTTCTTCATCGAGCGCGGGGAGATCCGCTTTGATGGCCCGACGGCCGACCTGCTCCACCGTGACGACCTGCTCCGACCGGTCTTCCTCGGCGCTGCCGCGGCCGGCCTCGAGTAATCCCGTCGATGTTCGCCATTGCGGCTCCGAACTTCGTCCTTCTCCAAGGAGTCATCATCGGCCTCGGCTACGGCCTCTTGGCCGTGGGTCTCGTCCTGATCTACCGCACCAATCGGGTGCTCAACTTCGCCCAAGGGCAAGTCGGTGTCATTGCCGCCGTGTTCCTGGTCAAGCTCACCGCCGACTTCAAGTTCGAATACTGGTTCGCCCTCGTCCTCTCCATCTCCTTGGCTGCGGGCGTAGGCGCTTTGTCCGAGCTCGTCCTGCGCCGCCTGTTCAACCGGCCCCGGGTGCTCGTGATGGTGGCCACCATCGGCCTGAGCCAGGTACTCCTGGCGCTGACCGCGCTTCCCTTCATACGGCCCCACAACCTCTATAAGCCGGTCCCGGTCCCCTTCGACCTCTCGTTCACGCTCGGCTCGGTCATCTTCACGCCGGGCGAGGTGCTCACCCTCATCGTGGCGCCGATCGTGGCCATCGCGTTGGCCGTGGCGGTCCGCTCCACCAGTTGGGGCCTCAACATGAGGGCAATGTCGGAGAACGCGGACTCGGCCCGGCTCTCGGGGGTGTGGATACGCCGGACCTCGACGCTTACCTGGACCGTGGCCGGCGCACTCTCCGCCTTCACCGCCATCCTCAACGCCCCGGGTCAGACGAGCGCACTCACCGAGGTCCTCAGTCCTGATCTGCTCCTCTTCGCCCTCACGGCCGCACTCGTCGGCGCCATGATCAATCTCACCGTGGCCTTTGTGGCCGGCATCGGCGTCGGGGTGCTTTATGAGCTCTTGCAGTGGAACGTCTCCTCTACGGCCAACCAGCAATTGGCCCTCTTCATCGTGTTGCTCGTCGTGCTCGTGATCCGTGTCCGCGCCATACGAAAGGACAGCCGTTCGGGTGAGCGGTCGACGTGGCAGTACGGCGCGACGACCGTGCGCGCAACCGTCGATTCCCTGCGGAGCCGGATCTCGGTCTCCGGCATGTGGCTGGCCGCACTGGGTGCCGCGATCCTGCCCCTTATCCTCAACGTGGGGAACAACTACCTGTTCAGCCAGGTCTGTATCTACGCGGTCATCGCCCTCTCGCTCACCATCCTGACCGGGTGGGCCGGCCAGGTGTCGCTCGGCCAATTCGGCCTGGTGGCAGTCGGGGCATTGGTCGCCGCCCACCTGGGCGGATCCGTCCCGCTGCCGCTGCTGTTGCTCTTTGCCGGTGCGGTCACGGCGCTCGTTGCCATCATCGTCGGTCTCCCTGCATTGCGTATGCCCGGTCTCTTTCTGGCCGTGACGACGCTGGGCTTTGCCATCTTCATGCAGGAGGCCGTGCTGGCCACGCCGTGTTGGACGGTGCCCGGCCTTCACAAGACGTTGTGTACCGGATTGCCGAACCCGGCCTCCACGTTGATCGGACGGCCGAGCCTGTTCGGGCTCGGCCTGCATTCGGACCGGTCGTTCGCCTGGTTCTCCCTGGCCATACTTCTGCTGTCGATCTTCGCCGTGCGGATCTGGCGCGACAAGGGGGTGGCACGTCGCTTGGTCGCCGTGCGAGACAACGAGCTGGGAGCGGCGGCCATGGGCATACCCGTCCTACGTACCAAGTTGATGGCGTTCGGGCTCTCCGGCTTCATGGCCGGCTACGCCGGCGCCTGTCTCGCGTTCTCGACGCAACGGTTCAGCACGGCGACGTTCGATCCGACCATCTCGTTCATCATCATCTCCATGGTCGTGATCGGCGGGCTGGGGTCGATTGCGGGCGCAGTGCTCGGTGCGCTCTACCTCGAAGGCCTCCCCGCACTCTTCGGGGCCAACCCGACGATCCAGTTCCTCACCAGCGGCCTCGGCCTGATCGCCTTCATCCTGTATCTTCCCGGCGGCCTGGGCGAGCTCCTCCATCGCTCCGCCGACGCGCTGACCATCGGTGTGCGCGTCGTGCAGGACCGCCTCGCCGCCCGCCGGGCAGGGGGGCCGCCGGGGCTGGGCGCAGACGTCGCGCCCGCAGGCCCGGAAAGAGCGACGCTGGTGCCCAAGGCCGTCGAGTCATGAGCGGCTCCGGGTCTCCGGCCGGTCCCGCCCGGCTCACGGTTGAGAACCTGGGTGTGACCTTCGGCGGGGTGCGAGCCGTCGATGATGTCAGCTTCACGGCCGAGCCAGGCGCCATCCTCGGGCTGATCGGCGCCAATGGCTCTGGCAAGACCACCACGCTCGACATGGTGTCAGGTCTCGTCACCCCCCGACAGGGCACCGTGCGACTCGACGGGACGGATCTGGCCGAGTACCTGCCCGAGGAACGGCAGCGCATCGGGATCGTCCGTTCGTTCCAGGACTGCCGGCTCTACCCGGAATTGTCGGTGCTCGACGTCCTGTTGCTGTGCGAGGACGTCAAAGCGGAGGTAGCGGTCCTGTCGACGACGTTACGGCTGCCGTGGGCACGCCGCGCGGAGAAGAGGAAGCGCGCCGCGGTCGACGAGGTCATCGGCGCCTTCGGGCTGGACCGCTTCCGGTATCACCGCACCGCAGAGCTCTCGACGGGGACGCGACGGGTCGTCGATCTGGCGTCGATCATCCTCGCCGCGCCGCGCCTCCTCCTGCTCGACGAGCCGACCGCAGGAATCGCGCAGCGAGAAGCCGAGGCATTCATACCGCTCCTTCGTCGCTTGCACCAGGTGGCCGACACGACGATCGTCCTGGTCGAACACGACGTCCCCCTCGTCTTCGAGCTGTGCACGAGTGTGGTCGTCATGGAGCTGGGACGGGTGGTGGCCGAGGGACCACCCGAGGTGGTGCGCGCCGATCCCCGCGCCCTCGCGGCCTACCTTGGCGCCAGCGACGAGGCGCTCTTTGCCTCGGGACCGACGGGGTCGAGCTCCGCTGGTAGGTCCGAACGGCCGCCCATGAGCGCACAGGGAGAGTGAGATGGAGGGAACCATGACAACATCGGCCGGTAGTGGATGGCTCAGCCACGCAAACCCGCTGGCGCCCCTCGGGCGCAGCTGGCGCCGGCTACGGCGCCGCCCGCCCGCCATGCAGCTGCGCACCGCGCTCATCGTGATCGGAGTGGTCGTGGGCCTCGTCATCTGGCTCACCCTCGCTCCGTCGGCGACGGCCGGCGCCGCGGAGACAACCCTCGCCGCTGCGGGCGCGCCGACACCGGTCAGCCAAGCCAGCACCAGCGCGCGGGGCGTCTCCGCCCACTCGATCAATGTGGTCTTCCCCGTGGTCGCCATCAACAGCGAGGCTGGGCAGCTCGGCTTTGCCGAGGACAAGGAGTACAACCAGCAGACCTACTCCATCCATCTCTACGTGAACCAGATCAATGCGGCGGGAGGGATCCACGGTCGTACGATCAACCCGATCATCGTCAGCTACAACCCGGCGAACGCGACCGAGATGCGTTCGCTCTGCCAACAGTGGACCCAGGGCAATCCACCTGTCTTCGCCGTCATCGACGGCATCGGCACCTGGACCGGCGACAACGAGCTCTGCGTGACGCAAGAGGGGCACACGCCGATGATCGCGGCCTGGTCGACGACCACCAATTGGACGCAGGAGGGCTCTCCCTATCTCTGGTGGACCGGCGCTGACCAGGCGCCGGTCCTCGAAGCCACCGTGCAGTGGGGGCTGAGTTCGGGCCGGCTCGGGCACGGCAAGAAGGTTGGTATCGTCGTCTCGGACCAGGCCGGTGACCAGGCCGCGCTGCAGTCCTATCTGTTGCCCGACCTCAAGAAGGTGGGCATCACGCCCCAGGTGTACACGGTCTCGGCCGGTCTCAACGAGACGGCGAGTACCGACTCCGACGCCACGCTCGCGGTGGAACGTCTGAAGGCGGCGGGCGTGCAATCGGTGATCCCCATGCTGCCGGAGAACGCATTCTTTCCGTACATCGGGGCCGAGAACTCGCAGAAGTACTTTCCCCAACTCCTCTTGAGCGACTACCAGTCGAGCATCGAAGTGGCGCTCGGCCTCATCCCCGTGCCGTACGAGACGGCGCTCAACGAACAGGAAGGCGTCACGACCGAGACGCTGGGTGGGTTCGACGACGCCCGGCCCGAGAGCAAAGGCGGCTACGACCCCGGCGTGCGCTCCTGCTACGCCACGTGGCACAAGGCGCATCCCAAGCCGATCAAGGGGACGACGAGCTTCTACATCGAGGAACAGGGGCCGATTCAGGCCTGGTGCACCTCCATCCGGCTCTTTGCACAGGCGGCGACAGCGGCCGGGCCTCAGCTCAACCGGCGTACCTTCGTCACCGCCCTGTCCAACATCAAGAGTTTTCCGGGTGGCCTTTCCCCTATCTGGAGCTTCGGGCCACACAAGATGTATGGCCCGACCACCTACACCGTGGTGAAGGTCCACAACAACGTGCCACCCTCCTCGCAATGCGACCTGAAGACCAACCACAAGCCGCAGGGCACGTGCTGGGTCGTGGTGCAAAAGGCAAAGCCGCTTCCTTCATAGAGGGTCAGCCATGCGCTTCGGCGAGGGTCTCTACCAGAGCACTCTCTCTACCAGAACACAGCGAGGGTGCCGGCTTCGATCAGCACGAGGATCCCGATGGCGCAGTAGAGGATCGGCGTGGCCACCACGCCGACGGCGGTGACGGCCCTCCGCACGCGTGGGTGTCCCCCGGCGCGCAGGACGAAGATGGTCAGGAGCGCTTCACCCACGGCGAAGACGAGTAGCGCGGCGATGGTGCCGCGGACGCGTGCCACCCGGAACAGGGGTATGTAGACGGCGAGGTTGTCCCCACCGGCTGCGACGGTCACCACTGCGGCCGCGAAGAAGCCTCTTCCGATGGCGCGGCGGGCCACCCTGGCCCGGCTCTCCGGGTGACGGAGACCGATGAAGCCGCGGATGCCGAGCGTGAGCGGGACGAGGCCGAGGAGGCCGATGACACGCGTGGAGAGCTCGAAGAGCAGGGCAGCCATGCCGATGGCGCCGAGGACCAGCGCGGCAAACCCCATCACCTGGCCGGCCGCGATCCTCCGGTCCCGATCCGGTGGTGCCGTGGCCACCATGGCGACGGTCACCGCGGCGTTGTCGAGGTTGGTACCGGCAAACGCGCCCGCGGCAAGCCCGAGGACTGCCGGAAGGCTGGCGGGCACGGGATCGGCTCTTCAGCCGGGGGTTGGTGCAGGGAGTGCGGGACCGAAGGGGCGGTCGCCGCGCAGGGTCACACGATGGGCGTAACGGGGAGCGTCTCCGTAGTCGTCCAGTGCATAGTGCAGGGTCGCCCGGTTGTCCCAGAAGGCGACGGATCCCGCCTTCCAGCGGAACCGGCAGGTGAATTCTGGTTGCACGCAGTGGCGGTAGAGCATGTCCAGAATGGCGTTGCTCTCGTTCTTGGAGAGACCGAGCAGGGCCTGTGTGAACTGACCGTTGACAAACAGCCCGTTGCGTCCGTTCTCCGGATGCGTGCGCACGACAGGATGCAAGGCCGGCAACAGTTTCTCCCGCCAGGTCCCGTTCCACTCGTAGCCACCCCGGGCGTCGACGTCGGCGGCAAACCAGGGATCGTGATGGATGGCGATGAGGCCGTCACACATGGTGCGCACGACCGGGGCCAGACCGTCATAGGCGTCCTGCAGGCTGGCCCACATGGTGTCGCCGCCGACCTCGGGCGCCTCGAGCATGTAGAGGATCGATCCCATCGCCGGCGTCTCGAGGAAGGTCACATCGGTGTGCCACCAGCTGGCCCTGTCCACCTTGCCGTCGATGGCGAGGACCTCGGTGCTCTCATCGATGGCGGGAAGAACGGGATGCGCCTCCGTGACCTCACCGAACTGGCGCGCGAAGTCGGCCTGCTGCGGCGGGGTGAGGGACTGGTCGCGAAAGAAGATCACATGGTGCGTGTTCAGCGCGTCGCGCACGGCGGCGACCACACCGGGGGCCAATGCCACCGAGAGGTCGATGTCCCGGATTTCGGCACCGATGG